>Ga0154328_1228_pt1 | contig 17695 bp, 14 predicted proteins | sample RifGroA2_FD_115856 | JGI IMG/M metagenome (GOLD analysis project Ga0154328, IMG submission 115856) | Planctomycetes bacterium GWA2_39_15
TCCCAAACTAACAGCTCCAAAATTATTCACAATACTAATGGTACTAAATCCTTCCAGGTTTGGAAAGAATACATAAAAAAACGACACATACCACGGTAAACCACCTTCGCTTCCGAAAAATAGGCATTTGAAAAAATTTATTAAATTCCCAATCACATAAATAAACATACAACAACTAAGATTAGATACCATTGGTAAATAAATAGAGCCTGCAATTGCAACCCCGCACATTATAGCAACCTGTAAAAAAGAAATTACAAGCTGAATTAGAGTTGGATACCCTACGCTTGCAAAAGAGGCTAAAAAGCCAGTTTGATATTCTAGGGAATCTTTTACACATAGCGAAATAGTCAATAAAACACCCATCATCATGAATGCAAAAGAAACAACCCCCATTATTCCCAAAAACTTACCCAACAGAATGGACCTCTTGTCTACGGGTTTTGACAATAAAGTCATGATAGTACCTTTCTCTATTTCCCCGAATATGGCATTTGTAGCACTTAGTGAAGCAAGACACAGACAACATATCGTTATAGTAGACACCCCCATTTCTTTTATCATCCCTACCTCTTCACCAAAGGCAAACATGGTAAAGGAAAAGGATAGCATTATCAATAAACATCCTCCAGATACGATTAAATAAAATATCGCCTGTCGCGTAATCTCCCTTATAGTATTGCCTGCAATGGTAAATATGCATTTATTCATAAAAATAAGCTTGCAAATTTCAAAAAATCTCATACACTAAAATCAAATGTGTTTCACGTGAAACATTTATTACCTTTTACATTATTCCAAATATTAACATCCCTAAAATAAAAATGCAACTGAAAACCTTCATCAAAAGGAGTTTATGCCATGTCTAAAAAAAGGGAGAAACTCAGTCGTGGCCTACAATCATTACTCGGCGGAGTTATAGGAATAGAAGCAGAGGCGGGACAAGACGTAATTTTGAAACTAAACCCTCAAGACATTCAACCTAACGACCTTCAACCACGTGCCGTTTTCAATGACAAAGAGATGCAGGGGCTTGTGGCCTCCATTAGAAAACACGGTATTCTACAGCCCGTTATCGTAAGACCACTCTCACATGGCTACATGCTCATTGCCGGTGAACGACGCTGGCGCGCGGCAAAACAAATTGGACTAAAAGAGATTCCCGCTATCGTTCGACACACTAATGAACTAGATACGCTCGAACTCGCTTTAATAGAAAATATTCAAAGAGAAGACCTTAATCCCATTGAAAAAGCGAAAGGATTTCAGGAATTGATCAAGAAATTTGGACTTACCCATGAACAAATCGCAAAGACACTAGGGAAAGATCGCAGTTCTATAACTAATTACGTCCGCTTATTAGATTTGCCACAGGAAATCCAAGATCATGTTTCACGTGGAACATTATCTATGGGACACTCAAGGGCATTACTATCCATCCAAAACGAAGAAACGCAAATAAGCCTTTGTGACCAGATTATCAAAGAAAGTCTATCGGTAAGGGAGGCAGAAGATATTGTCTCATCAGAGAAAAAACAACTCAAACCGCATAAGTTATCGCCTACAAGAGCAATTACGCCACACATCCAAGACTTAGAAGACCGATTCCGAATGTTTTTCGGGACAAAGGTCATAATCAAGGAAAGAAATGGAAAGGGTAGAATTACGATTTCTTTTCAAAGCAACGAGGAATTTAGTCGTATTGCAAATACCATGGGAATTCACCCATGACTATTGTTATACGAAAATATCAAAGACGCTTTGCTTAAACAACGCCATAGACAATTCTATTTTAAAACAAAAACCGCCTTTTGATTGTTGGATAAACTTATAAATTAAGCTCCATTCACCAAGGTTGCCTTTATAAACTCTTTGAATAATGGATGCGGATTTGTAGGCTTTGATTTGAATTCGGGGTGAAACTGCACACAAACAAACCAAGGATGCTCTCTGTGTTCCATAATCTCTACCAACTGCTCGTTTGGGGAATGACCGCTGAAAATCATGCCGTTATCTATAAACATCTCTTTGTATTTATTATTAAATTCGTACCTGTGCCGATGCCGTTCTGAAATATTTTGTTTTCCGTATGCCTTAAATGCTTTTGTGCCCGTCTGAATGATACATGGCTGCGATCCTAACCTCATTGTTCCGCCCTTGCAAGATACGTTACATTGTTCCTCCAACAGGCTTATTACCGGATGGGGAGTATTAACATCAAATTCCGTACTGTATGCACTTTTAAGACCACAAACATTCCTCGCAAATTCGATGGAGGCACACTGCATTCCAAGGCATATCCCAAAAAAAGGAATCTTGTTCTCCCTTGCATATCGTATCGCCGCAATCTTTCCTTCAACACCACGCGCTCCAAATCCACCAGGCACAAGGATACCCTTTACACCTTCAAGATGTGCCTTGGCTCCGTCTTTTTCAATATCTTCCGATTCTACTCTGCGTACTCCCACTCTTGCATTATTACCTATTCCACCATGAATGAGCGACTCATAAATTGACTCGTATGCAGATTGATGGCATATGTATTTCCCCACAAGCGCAATCTCTGTTACCTTATCTGGATTTTTCAGTATCTCCAATATTGACAACCACTTAGAGATGCTGTCGCCATTGGTTTTTAATCTCATTTTCTGGATAATAAACTTATCCAATCCCTGTTCAACAAGGATCAATGGTATCTCATACAGATAAGGCTTTACATCCCGTTCTTCAATAATTGCATTTTTGTCTACATTACAAAAAAGGGATAATTTTTCTTTTACATCAGAGCCCAGATGTTTTTCTGTCCTGCAAATAATTATATCGGGTTGGATACCAGCCTGACGCAACATGCCCACGCTGTGCTGTGTGGGTTTTGTCTTTATCTCCTCCGCAGCGCTTAAGTACGGAACAAGTGTTAAGTGGATGTATAACACATTTTCTCTGCCCATCTTTTGGCCAAATTGTCTGATTGCTTCTAGAAATGGCTGATTTTCTATATCACCCACTATGCCTCCGATTTCTGAAATAACCACATCTGTATCAGGGCTATCAAGCTTCTGGATACACTCAATAATTTCGTTGGTAATATGGGGAATTACCTGCACCGTCTTTCCTAAATACTCCCCCTTGCGTTCTTTCATAATAACGGAATAGTAAATTGAGCCTGTTGTAAAATTGCTATACCTGTTTGTCTCTGTATTTGTAAATCGTTCGTAATGTCCCAGGTCAAGGTCTGTCTCTGCACCATCCTCAGTTACATAGACCTCTCCGTGCTCGTATGGACTCATAGTTCCCGGGTCAACGTTCACATACGGATCAAATTTCTGAAGCTTCACCCTTAATCCTCTGCTTTCTAACAGCATCCCGATAGAGGCGGAATTAAGCCCCTTGCCGAGAGAGGAAACCACACCACCTGTGACAAATATATGTTTAGTCATTTTTATATCTTTCCATAAATGCCATCAAATCTTCTTTTGTGTCAATACCCCGTGACGCATAACTCGTAATTGCTACCTTTATTTTATAACCGTTGGAGAGCGCCCTGAGTTGTTCTAGTTTCTCAAGATTTTCTATAGATGAAGCGGGCAATTTTGAGTACTTTAGCAAAAAATCTCTCCGATATGCATAAATCCCCAGATGCCTCAGAAACACAGCGCCTTGTTCATTGATTGGATTTTTACTGTCTCTCGCATAAGGAATCTGTGAGCGGGAGAAGTAAAGTGCGTATCCACGATTATCCAGCACAACCTTTACCACGTTTGGATTTGTCAATTCCGTTGCATCTTTTATCTTGTTTGCAAGGGTTGCCATTACTGCTTCTTTATCTTCCATTAAAGCATCAACAACCTGATCAACCATAACCGCATTCATTTCTGGCTCATCTCCCTGCACATTCACAACAATATCTGCATCTAATCGCCCTGCAACCTCCGCGATTCGGTCTGTACCGGAGGTGTGCATCGAAGAAGTCATCTCCACCTCGCCGCCAAAACCTTTAACAATATTGAAGATCCGTCGGTGATCCGTTGCAACAATTACTTTATTAATTCTTTTTGCCAGTCTCACATTTTGATAGACGTGTTCGATGATATATCTTCCCGTAACAGCCTTAACTTCAGACAGGACTAATTTCATAGGAAGTCTGGTTGATGCATATCTAGCAGGGATTACGACAACCGCTTTCACATTATTCATCCAATCACGTAGTTACTATTCTGCTAATGAACGTATATTTATAAAAATAACAAAGCATCATAATATTGTACAACCCGCTCTTATTCAAACATTTTTTGACAAATTTATTTCTAATGAAATATCCATTGCCTTTGCCGAATGGGTAATAGCTCCAACGGAAATTCTATCCACACCTGTTCGAGCTACAAAGGGAACATTTTCCAGCGTAATATTTCCTGATGCCTCTGTGAGCGGCAAATGCGTATTACCAGCAGGCTTCCAGCCTTTAACCATTTTAACGGCCTCTTTTAATTGTTCAATATCCATATTATCAAACAAGATTATATCTATGCCCGCCTTAAGCGCATCCATTACTTCTTCAAGCGTTCTTGTTTCTACCTCAATTAAAGCGCCCTTTTTAATTTCCCGTCTTAATAGCGATACAGCCTTTTCAATAGCAGTAACGTGAGTCAAAACGCCATATAATAATTTACCTTTTACAATATCCAGGTGGTTGTCTTTTACTAACACCTGGTCATAAAGTCCCATCCTGTGATTTACACCACCACCTACTGCTACTGCATATTTTTCCAGATATCGCCAGCCAGGAATAGTCTTTCTCGTGTCCATAATATGAGTTTTTAAAGGTTTTATGCGATCAACAAACTTTTTTGTTAAGGTGGCAATTCCAGAAAGTCTTTGGAGAAAATTCAAAGCAATCCGTTCGCCTGAAAGCAGAGTTATAGCATTACCTTTCACATCAGCAATGACATCCCCTTTACTAACAAAAGCACCTTCTTTAACCTCTTGCCGCAATAAAATACCTTTATCGAGTTTAAAAAAGAAATATTCAACGACTGGCAGGCCCGCAACAAGCCCAGATTCCTTTGCAACAAAATTTCCTTCTGTCCTCAGGCCTTCCGGAATGAGATTCTCCGTCGTGATATCTCCTGTCCCTATATCTTCTTCGATAGCTAGCTGAATAAGGGCATCTATCTTCTCGGGATTGAAGTTAAAGTTCATTTCTTACTTATGCATAAAATTTTACTTAATTGTTCAGGTTTTATTTACACTTTTCAAATTATAACAATTATCTTATTCTAAGAAAAGCGAAGAGTCCAACTTATTAATTGCTTCTTTTTATAACAATTGCATAATTAAAAAGATTGGGCTTGCAAAAGAGAATGAATATTGGATAAATTACAGGTGGTTTATTACGCGGAAAACATGGGTTGTTTTGCTTCCAAGTACTAACTAGAAAGGGAGAGATGCTATGGATTTTTCCTTTACTGAAGAACAGGAACTTTTCAGAAAGGCAGTGAGAGAGTTCTGCGAGAAAAAGATTGCGCCTTTTGCTAATGAAATAGATGAGAAAGGGGAGATTCCCCAAAAAGTTCTGGAAGATATGGCATCCTTTGGCCTTCTCGGTATAACTATTCCCAGGGAATATGGCGGATCAGGAGCAGACTTCATTACCGCTGCAATAGCGACAGAAGAAATAGCGCGTGCCGATATAAGCATGGCTACTGCCGTTTATTATCTGGTAGAAGCTGGCTGGGGTTTCTTGATAAATAGATACGGGAGCAAAAAAGCAAAAGAAGAGATCTTGCCTGATGTTACAAGGGGGAAGACTTTCCTGGGAATCGCTTCGACTGAAGCGGCTGGAGGTTCGGATGTAGCCGCTATATCTACTATGATGACAAAAGAGGGAGAAAAGTTGGTGGTAAACGGTTCAAAAACCTTTATAAGCGGTGTCAGAGAAGCCACGAAATATGGAGGAGGTTATGTAACAGTTGTAAAGACAAGCCCGGAGCTTGCACGCAAAGGCCTATCACTTTGTTATCTTCCGGTAAAAGATATTCCGGGAATAACTACCAACGTCTTTAAACAGATGGGTAGAGACGGAATATCTACCGGCGCCATAATCATAAAAAATGTGGAGATACCATCACATTACCTTATAGGTGATTGGAATAGAGGCTTTTATTATGCTATGGAGGGCTTTAACTGCGCGAGACCGCTGGTGGCTGCAGCATGTATTGGCGCCGCCGAGAAGGCATTAGAGTCTGGAATTGAGTATATAAAAGAAAGACTGGTTTTCGGCTCTCCGCTGGCAAAATTTGAGGGAATGCAGTTTCAAGTGGCAGAGAATTACACGAAACTCGAATCCGCTCGATTGCTTGTCTATAAGGCTGCATGGATGCTTGACCAGATGTACGCCAACAACAGGTTCAGTCATAAAGAAATAAATAAAGCCGTAGCTTCGGCAAAACTTATCGCACCAACAGTAGCCTTTGATATTATAAAGGATGTATTGATATGGCATGGGGCTTATGGCTATACCAAAGAAGCCGGATTGGAAAAGGGTTTAAGGGGTGTGGCTTCTTATATAATGGGGGCGGAGGGTGCACAAAATATTATGAAGCTAATAATCGGTAGAGAGCTTTTAGGGAAAGAATTCGACCCTTGCTAAATTTAAGTCAAACACTAAATACCAAATAAATCTCAATGAGCAAAATTCAAAAATTCAAAAACATACAGGTTATTGAAATTTGTAATTTATTTAAGATTTGGGATTTGAGATTTGGGATTTTTTAAGCCTGTTTAAAAGCATAAGACCTTTGAAATAATTGATAAACCAAGAATGAGGTAATAATGGTGGATATTATTGTATGCATCAAACAGATATTTGATCTGGGGCAAATAAAGGTAGATGCAACTTCTAAACGCCCAATAACAGAAGGAGTCGCAAGAAAAATTAGCGACTTCGATAAGAATGCGCTTGAAGAGACGCTCAGGATTAAAGAGAAACACGGAGGAACCGTTTTGGCTTTAATTGGGGGTACAAAAGAGGCAGCGAAAGAAGCCCTAGCCATGGGTGCCGACGAAGCCGTTATTTACAGTGCAGATACCGATTCTCTGGGGACGGCAACTATCCTGGCTGAGATTATTCAGAAGATGAAGTACGACCTTATTCTATGCGGCGAGGCATCCGTTGATGAATTTTCCTTTCAGACAGGCCCAAGGCTGGCACAGGCACTTGGAATTCCTGTGTTAACGTACGCAAGGAAAATGGAAATAAAAGATAATGAAGTTATTGTTGAAAGAAATCTCGAAACCAGATACGAAGTAGCTAAAGCAAGACTTCCCGCTTTAGTAACAGTTACCAAAGAAATCAATGAGCCACGAATTCCTACGTTATTGCAGATTCTGGGTGCTTCAAAGAAGAAATTAACCGAAATAAGCCCTGCAAAACCAGAGTCGGGGGTTGAAACCTTAAGCATTACGGCCATTGAAATGAAACGAAAAGAGGTAATCCTGAAGGATATCAAAGAACTTGCCAGAGTTGTAATATCTGAAAAATCATAATTACTTAATGTCAAGTTGAAAACCTCCCCTGCCTCCCCCCTTGTGAAGAAGGACTGCAGGGGGAGGTTATAAAATTCAACGGTTCCACTTAACATTGAGTGATTACGAAAATAGAGATAAAAAATGATTTTCGCTTTCTCTGAGAATATTGAAACTGCTCTTGAACTCCTTGCAAAAGGAAGAGAAATTGCAGACAGTTTAAAATCGGAGCTTGCAGCAATTTCAATTGAAAGACATGGCAAAGAGGAATCATATATTGCCTACGGAGCAGACACGGTATATTCCATTGATTCAGAACCACAAGCAGACCTCGTTGTGGATTGTATCTTCTCACTTACAAATCAAAACAAGCCAGAAATTCTCCTGATAGGTGGGACTAAATTAGGCAGGGAAGTTGCTCCAAGAATTGCACAGCGGTTTGGAGTAGGCTGTGCTACGGACTGTATTGACCTCTCCATAGAGCAAGAACAGCTTATCGTAAAGCGCTTTGTGCTGGGAGGCAGATTTATCGCTACCCAGAGGTTTTTACATAAACCCCGAATAGTTACCATACCGCCGAGAAGATTTGAAAAAAAGTTAGATACAAATAGAAACGGTGAAATAATTGAAAACACCTTGAAAGTAGCAAAATCAAGGGTACTGGTACTGGAAATTAAGGATAAAACATCGCAGGCGCTTAAAATAGAAGAAGCCGATATAATCGTTTCTGTAGGTAGAGGACTTAAGAAAAAAGAAGATCTCAATCTTGTCGAATCTCTTGCAAAAATCCTCGGCGGTGCTCTGGGCTGCTCAAGATCCGTTGCTGCGGATCTAAAATGGTTACCTGAAGAGCACTGGGTAGGATTATCAGGCCATAAGGTTAAACCTAAGCTCTATATAGCTGTTGGCATTTCAGGCCAGGCGCAGCACATCGCCGGTATAAGGGATGCGAAGACTATTATTGCAATAAACAATGACCCGAACGCGCCGATCTTCAAGGCATGTGATTATGGGATTGTAGGGGATTTATATGAAATAGTGCCAGAGTTGGTTGCGACATTAAAAGCATAATTGTTCAATATCTTCAGTGAGTTTAGGTTTTTAACCTAAACCCTTAATTTTATAGGTAAATAGATATAGCATTAACAAGAATCGTAAGAATAAAGATTGTGTTTAAATGAAAAAAATTTGAAAAATACTTACGATATGGAAAATTTAGGATCACATGTTTAAGAAAAGATTTACGACTCCGTTCTGTTGAAAGCACGATAAATCAACAGTGTCATTAATGTAGACTTAAAATTGCCCTGTTGCTTTATAAAAAAGTGTGTTTTCGTTCAGACACGAGGTAGTCGTTTACTCGAAAGTCTTAGATTTTAAATAATTTACGAAGATCTCCGTGTAGTTGTAATTCTTTAATTAATGGTCGGTTATGTAAAATTAACTGATATTTATTTTTAGTTTGACTTCTAATATTCTTCTTGCTATTATCCTAAACTTATTAAACATTTATGTAAGCTTTTTTTATTTCGCTATAAGTAACGCTACGGTGCGCTTATCGAGGGAGTCTGGTTTAATGTTCGGGAATTTCAAAGTTGCCACAAAGTTATTAAAACACTATGTTTTTTCTTTGTGCCTTGGTGTCTTAGTGGCAAAAAAAGCCGCCAAAGATATAATTTAACAAGTACTCTAGGAAGGATTGCTGAAAGCCAAATATTGTATCCCTCGTTAAAAACTTTTAATCTTCTTTGATTTCGATTCATTTAGGTCAGATGGAGTTTATACTTCCGCATACCCAAAAATATGAAACAGCCTACAGCAACACTAGAACCTTCTATACGAAATGCAGTAATTTCCTTAGTAGATAAAGATTTTATTTTGGCCCGTGTTTTTTCAGAGGTCAAAAAGGTTGTTACTGCACAGCAGTTTGATGTGTGGTTTTCCGGTCTCAAAATTTTGTCGATTACGGATGCGCGTATTACGTTTCTTGTGCCAAACACTTTTGTTCGAGAATGGCTTTATAACAATTATGCAGACCTTTTTTCTGGTGTTATCTACAAGCTTTTGAACTCTTCGCGAGAAGTAGTGCTTTCCGTGGAAAGCGAAGTCCGCGGTCTAATAACTGCATTTTCTTTACCAAAAGCCGAAAATGCTTTGTTGGGGGGTGTCTCCCCCGAGACGTTTGATTCTGCACCTCTGAACAAGTACTATGGTTTTGAAAATTTCATAGTAGGCTCCTGCAACAGGCTGGCGCATGCGGCGTCTGTTGCGGTTTCTGAGTCACCAGGGCAGGCGTATAATCCGTTATTTATACACGGCGCTTCGGGACTAGGCAAGACTCATCTTTTACATGCCATAAGCAATGCTATCCTTTCAAAGCATGATATGAAGGTGGTCTATCTCCCTTGCGATCAGTTTGTGAATCATTATATTTCTACAATTAAGTCTAATAGTTGGGAATCCTTTAGAAACTTATACAGGCATGTCGACGTTCTTTTGCTGGACGATGTTCAATTCTTCGAAAATGTTCAAGGGTGCAGGGAGGAATTTTTTCATACTTTTAATGCGCTTTATAATGTCAAAAAGCAAATTGTAATCACAAGCGATTGTCCGCCTGATTTCCTAAAATCCTTAGAAGAGCGTTTAATCTCCCGCTTTAAGTGGGGACTCTTATGTAGCATAGACAGTCCCAACGTTGAAACGCGCATTGCAATTATAGGTAAAAAAGCAAGCCTTCTTGGTTTTAATCTCTCATACGAGGCCGCCTCATACATCGCGGAGAATACACTAGGCAATATTCGTGAGTTGGAGGGTATTATCACACGGCTCAACAAGGAGACAAAACCAGGGAAATGGGATATCTCTTTAGAAACCGTTAAAAAGGTCGTTCAAGAGCTTTCGGGTAGAAAGAAATCAGTCAGCATAGAGGCCATTCTTGTGGCTGTTTCAGAAAGATTTAATGTCAGTGTATCTCAACTTCAATCAAAATGTAGAACGAGAAGTTTAATTTTACCGAGACAGATAGTAATGTACCTTTCAAGAAGACTAACAAATATGTCGCTTGTAGAAATTGGAGGATATATAGGCGGGAGGAACCACTCCACAATAATCCACGCTGATGAGAAAATAAGCAATCTTTCGAAAAAGGATAAAAATCTTCTTTTTATACTTCAGAGACTCGAAAGTGAGTTATAAAAATATGTTCAAAACATGTAGATTGTTTTGCGGTTTTTACAGTAGTTATTGTGTATCCAAAAAACCCACCAAATTTACTGTTGTTTTATCTACATACTTTTTACAATCTGACGATTGATGCATCACGTTGGTCCATAAACACTTATTTATATTGTAATGTGTTATAGTGGTTATATAGTAGTTTTAATACATTAACTTTCTTATATTATAACAATAATAATATGAACTTAACTTTTACCGGAAATGATTTGTATAAAGTTTTTAGTTTAGCCGCAAGCATTGTTCCATCTTCAGCAATGAAACAAATATTGCATGGGATAAAGATGGAGGTTCGTGATGGAGTTGTAGAACTAACCGCAACGGATTTGGAGGTTTTGGTTAAATGTCTGCCGATGGTTAAAGCATGTACAGAGAAGAATGGCGGCGTGGTCATACCCGCGGCTCGTGTGAATAGTATACTTAGAGACTGGGCAGGCAATGACGAGGTTTTATTATCAATAGAGGGGAACACGTGTGTGTTAAAGTCGAAGGGCGGGTACTGTAAGGTACTGGGTGAGGATTATAAACAGTATCCTGAAATACACCCAACGGATGTTAAGGAGCTAATTGAGGTAGATGGAGAGATTATTAGTGATATGGTAGGAAGAATTGTTCACGCAGCATCAACGATAAAGGCAAGAAGTACTCTTTGTGGGGTCTTTATAAAGATTGAAGGAGAGTATATCGTTATGGTGGCTGCAGATGGAAATAGGCTGTCGTATATAAGGCGAAAAGTTAGTCAATGTAAGGCAATAGTGAGTGGAATAGTAACAGTAAAGTGCCTGACATTCCTGCAGCGTTTTGTGTCAGAGTTTAAGGGAACTTTGAAACTTGGGATTGGTGAATCGCAGATACATTTCCTGGGGGCGAAAGGGGAGATTATTTCGCAACTGATAGATGGTCAGTATCCGAAATACGAGGATGTTATACCCAAAGAAAACGACAAAAAAGTTATAGCGAATAAAGAAGAACTGCTGTCAATGGTAAGAATGGCGTCGTTCATGACAAGCGAAGGTTGCAGGATGGTGAATTTCCTTCTTAATAAGGACAAGCTCACGCTTTCGTCGAAAACGGCGGATGTTGGTGAGGCAGAACTAGAGATGGGTGTTGAGTATAACGGGCCTGAATTCAAGATTAGTTTCAACCCGGACTACATCCTGGACGCTCTGAAGGTTTCGGATAGCGATACAGTTACAGTGGAATTTGGCAGTGGCAACAATGCGGCATTGTTCAGGACGGGCCATGATCAACTGGATGTAATCATGCCCGTTGAGATGAGTTAATAGCGGCGAAGCGCATTTTCATAGAAGACGCGCCGGAAAATTCTTCGCGCAGTTCTCTGCGGTTTCCCGCTGAAAATAGTGAAGCCCCAGAATTTCTCAGAAATCACACCGTTATTAGGAAGCGCAAGTGAAAAAAGAAGAATTGCCAGAAAGATATTTTTATAACAGGAAAAAAATTTATAGTATTGGCCAGATCTTAAAAGACGTCATTCCAAAAAGAGGGCCCGTAGAAAAAGCTTATAGGAATATAGAAAACGCATGGCGTATTATTGTGGGTGAAGAAGTTTTTAGTAAAACGGAAATACTATACATAAAAAACAGAACACTATATGTAAAAGTGGAATCGTCCACCATTGCACACCATTTGACTAATTTTGAGAGATTGGCTATAATTAGTCAAATTAACGATATAATGGGAAATAAGTATATTGATGATGTTCGTTTTAAAGTGGGAAGGTTAAAAGATGACGGAAGAGAGTAGTCTGATTATAGACCAGGATACATACGATGCCACATCAATAAAGGTGCTGGGTGGTATAGAAGCCGTTAGGAAGAGACCGGCAATGTATATTGGAGATACCACGTCCAGAGGGTTACACCACCTCGTGGAAGAGGTCGTTTGCAACAGCGTGGACGAAGCAGTTGCAGGCTTTTGTGAAAATATAACCGTAAAGATAAATGCAGACAAAAGCTTAACCGTAGTAGACGACGGCAGGGGTATTCCTGTAGATATGCACAAAGAAACGAATAAGTCTGCGCTTGAAGTGGTTATGACAATGCTCCACGCAGGAGGTAAGTTTGAGCACAAGAGCTACAAGGTCTCGGGCGGTTTGCATGGTGTTGGTGTCTCCGTAGTAAACGCCCTAAGCGAGTGGCTGGAAGTAGAGGTAAGAAGAGACGGACACCTGTATTTCCAAAGGTATGAAAAGGGCGAAGTAAAGTCACCAGTAGAAGCAAGAGGTGTCACAAAAAAAAGAGGCACAAAAGTAGTCTTTAAACCCGACACGGAAATATTTGAAGAAACAACGTTCTGCTTTGAAACCATAGCAAAGAGATTGAGAGAATATGCCTTTCTAAACAAGGGCTTAAAAATAACACTAACAGACGAAAGAACCGACAAGAGCGAAACATTCAAATACGACGGGGGTTTAAAGGCGTTCATAAAGGAGCTCAACGAAGGAAAAGAAACTATTCACCGAGATATAATCTACCTGGAGAAGGAAGTTAATGGGACCATTGTAGAAGTTGCTATGCAGTACAACGACAGTTACAGCGAGAACGTGTATTCTTTTGCAAATAACATCAATACCGTAGAAGGCGGCACACACCTGAGCGGATTCAGGGCTGCCCTTACAAGAACTCTCAATAACTACGCAAAAAGCAAGGGACTCCTTAACGAAGAAAAAGCACCCACAGGGGACGATTACAAAGAAGGCCTTACGGCAGTTATAAGTATTAAATTGCCCGATCCGCAATTTGAGGGACAGACGAAAACAAAACTGGGCAACCGAGACGTTCAGGGTCTTGTAGAAGCCGTTATAAATGAGCAGCTAGGAACGTATTGTGAAGAAACACCATCAACCGCAAAGGCTATTATCAATAAGGGAATAGATGCGGCGAGGGCAAGGGACGCTGCGCGAAAAGCCAGAGACCTGACGAGGAGAAAGGGGGCGTTGAGCAGCTCAAATCTGCCCGGAAAACTGGCAGACTGCTCCAGTCGAGATGTTGAAACGTCTGAAATATTCCTTGTGGAGGGTATTTCTGCCGGTGGTACGGCAAAGCAAGGAAGGGATCGCATGTTTCAAGCAATTCTGCCGTTAAAAGGCGTAATCATAAACGTGGAAAAGGCGCGCGTTGATAAAATGCTGGGGAATGAAGAAATAAGAACATTAATATGTGCGCTGGGTACGGGTATAGGAACAGACGAATTTAACCTGAGCAATCTGCGATACGCCAAGATTATTATTATGACAGACGCCGACATTGACGGGGCGCATATCAGGACACTTTTGTTGACGTTCTTTTTCAGGCAGATGATAGCGTTGATAGACAAAGGGCATATTTACATTGCACAACCGCCCCTTTATAAAGTAACGAAAAGCAAGCGACAAGAGTATATTTATGATGACAGAGAATTGCAGAAGACACTTATCACGCTCGGGTCTGAAGAAACGGTTATGGAATTTGTTAACGGCAAAAAAGAGAAGCTGGACAATTCAAAACTTGGAAAACTATTACAACTTTTAGTCCAGATGGAATCTTATGTAAAGATATTAAGGAAAAAAGGGATGTCTCTGGATAAATTTTTGGCATTGAAAGACAAAAAACTTGGGAGTCTCCCATTATATAAGGTTACTTATAGGAGAGAAATGTCATATATTTATTCAGAAGAATATTTAGATAAATTTATTAAAGAGAAACAAAATGCAGAGGGAAAGGAATTAGAAATACTTGAGGAAGATGATTTGGTAGCAAATCAGGAAAAAGAAGAGGGTGCGATAGAAGTTATAGAATATCACGAGAGCAAAGAAATTGAAAAAACAATGAGAATGATAGAAAGTTTTGGTTTTTCGATTGATGAATATTTTGAGGGACACAGCAGCAAGGAGCCAAGATATAGGCTGGTTTCGGGGGACATAGAAATGCAAGCGCATTCTTTGAATGAGATTTTGTCAAAAGTGCGCGAGATGGGCAGGAAAGGCTTAGAAATACAGCGTTACAAGGGTTTGGGTGAAATGAATGCAGAAGAATTAGCAGAAACCACCATGAATATTAACACAAGAACGCTTTTGAGAGTAAAGGTAGAAGACGCAGCAAAGGCAGACGCGATCTTCAGCACCTTAGCAGGAAAAGACGTTCAGAGAAGAAGAGAGTTTATTGAGAAACACGCATTAGAAGCCAAGAATTTGGATATTTAGTTTTTTACGATCAGGAACTAAAGTGGTTTTATGCAGAAAAAAGAATTGAAACAAACGGAAAACATCCTCCTGGCAAGAAAGAATGTACTATTAAAAGAGGTTGAGGAACGGTTTAAAAAATATCAGGATGCGAATAATGGGAAGTTAACAGATATTGCTGATATTGCCTCCAGCGGTCTAAATGGGGACATGGAGATTCTGGTTGCAGAGGATGATAACAGAGAACGGAGACAGATTGAAGGAGCTCTTGCAAGAATTAAGGCGGGTCTTTACGGAATATGTGAACAGTGTGGCCGGGCAATCAAAAAGGCACGATTAAAAGCGATTCCATTTGCCACTCTTTGTGTAAGCTGCAAGGAAGCAGAGGAAAAAGAACTTGGCGGAAATAATGCGCAGATAGAACATGAATGGGCAAATGCTATGGGTAACTCGGAAACTGGTGATGCGGAGGAGTTAGATAAGAGATATTTGAGAAATAAAACAATTGAGTTTGAATGTGATGACGGAAAAAATTAAAGGAAAGGCTGGATCTAATGAATCACGAAGACAAGTATCATTCCTTTTGCGAAAGATGGTGAGGAGTATTTGGGCTAATGACACTTGTTAAAACTTTTTTAAACACAGGTAGAAAACACGCCCAGAAAACCGCCGTTATTGATCAAAGTGGAGAAGTTACCTTTGGCAATCTCCTTCAGGAAGCAAAGGATTTTACGGCGCAATTGTTATCAGAAGATACAGGCAGTAACATCGGGATACTTCTTCCAAATTGTAAAGAGTTTGTAGCAGCATTTTATGGAATCCTGATGGCAGGTAAAACGCCTGTTCCTTTGAATTATCTGCTCTCGCCAACACAACTGCTCTATGTAATTCAGAATGCGGATATAAACACCGTATTTACGAATAACCTGTTTAAACCACAGATAAAAAATCAAATAAGGCATACATTTTCTATAGAAGAAAAGCGTTCCCATGTATCGCTTGAAGAATCAAAGATTCGACAGGGAGAGGCAGAGGATATGGCAGCATTGCTATATACTTCCGGCACTAACGCCAATCCCAAAGGTGTGATTTTAACACATAAAAATTTTTTGAGTAATCTGGAAGGGTGCATATATGCCTTTGATTTTACTGAAAAGGACGTGTTGCTTGGTGTCCTGCCGCTCTTTCATACATATGCATTGACTACCTCCCTCGTATTACCGATTACTATGGGCGCAACTATGGTCTATCTAACTCGATTTTCTGGACCAAAGGTATTAGAAACAATCGAGAACTATAAAATCACATCTTTGTTTGCTATTCCTTCTATGTACAGGGTGCTCCTTAGAGCTGCCCAAACAGTAAAACATGACCTGAGCACATTAAGGCTTTGCACATCTGGGGGAGAACTTTTGCCCGGCGACGTTCTTGAGGCATTTAACAGAACCTTTCCTGTCCCATTAACAGAGGGATATGGATTGACTGAGTCCACAGCGATAGTTTCTGTGAATCTGCCGAAAAAATGTAAACCCGGTAGTATTGGCCCACCCTTGAGAAATCTTGAAGTAAAGATAATAAACGATGACGGTAAAAGTCAGCCTTTAAATAAGGAAGGCGAGATATGGGTAAAGGGGCCTAATGTAATGAAGGGATATTACAAACTACCAAAGGAAACGGCTGAGACGGTCACGCCTGATGGCTGGCTAAAGACGGGTGATTACGGCAAACTGGACGAGGAAGGATTCCTGTGGATTACAGGGAGGAAAAAAGAGCTAATCATCATCAGCGGAGAAAACGTGTCTCCAAACGAGATCGAACGCGTTATCAGTGGGTATGAAAAGGTTTTTGAGGTGGCTGTTATTGGGGTGTCTGATAAAGTTCGCGGTGAAGTTCCCAAGGCTTTTATCGCCTTACACGAAAACACATCGTGCAGCGAAGAAGAAATCAAGGACTACTGTATGCAGAGATTGCCTCATTACAAAGTACCCAGATATTTTGAATTTCGCAGGGAATTACCGCATGGGCCCACGGGAAAGGTATTGAAAAGGGTACTGAAGTAATAGATTTTAAATCAGACAACGTGCAATAGCGCCTTTTCATTTATTGTCGCGCGACATTTACGTCGCTTATGCGGGATAAATCCCGCATAACATGCTCACTTTATGGTTCCCGAATGTTTAATTAACCCGAGAAACCCGTTGCCAAAAAGCGCAGTAATTTTAAATTGCCTTTAAAACTTGCATAGCTTCGCCAGCCACATAGGCCGAACCGGTAATACAAATCAAATCATTTTTGGTAGCAATCCTTTTTGCTTCAATTACGGCATCCGGAGTGTTATCAAATATCACAGGCTGTTTGTAGCACAGTTTTTCTATCCTCTGGCATAAATTCTCAGGTAAAGCAGCGCGAGGATTTTTGCTCCTGGTAACAATAATCGAGTCACCCACAGTAGCGGCTTCCTTTAAAATGTTATCTAAATCCTTATCCTGAGAAAAACCCAGGATAAGGATTAATCTATTAAATTTGAAATTTTCAAATAAGGCATGTTTGAGAGAACGCATGGAATCTACTGTGTGAACATAGTCCAATACGATCAATGGCTTTTCTCCCCAAACACCTCAATCCGCGCGGGGCAATGCACATTAGCAAATGTGCAGGATTTAATCTTTTATAATTCCCCTCTAAAAAGAGGGGACTTCGTCGTGAGACTTCGGCGTGAGCTCAGTCGAACGCTCAGTCGAACGATTAAGGGGTGTGTAA
>Ga0154328_1069_pt1 | contig 17690 bp, 17 predicted proteins | sample RifGroA2_FD_115856 | JGI IMG/M metagenome (GOLD analysis project Ga0154328, IMG submission 115856) | Planctomycetes bacterium GWA2_39_15
GAAAAGCTTGTTGACGACTTTATTGAAGAGATGGGGGAATTGAGTGTCAGATAAAAGCACTGCAATTATTTTCGTTGATGCCCTGCTAGATGTAGCTAAGAAGAAGGGCACATTTGAACAGGTTGAAAAAGATCTGGATTTAGTCTGTAACGTAATTACAAAATTTGATAACTTTAGAAAGATTTTATTTCACCCGTCTGTTACAAGAGACGAGAAGAAGAAATTAATTAAGAAGGTGTTCGGTGAAGCGGTTTCCGATCTCACAAGAAATTTTTTGAATTTATTGGTAGATCGAAGGAACGAAGGGATACTGGAATTCATTCCTGAGGTATACAAGGGAGTAGTTGACGAAAAGAAAGGTGTTCTAAAAGCTAAGGTACAGACGGTAATCCCTCTGACAGGAGAACGATTAAATACCCTCAAGAAACGCTTAGATAAGCTTACCGGTAAAATGGTGGAGATAGAGGCTGTTCAGGATTCAAACATATTGGGGGGTATGGTTATTCAAATCGGCAACAGAATGGTAGATGGGAGTGTGGCAAGCCGATTAAAAAATCTCAAGACCAGATTGATGGAAATACGGACAGCGTAATACTGCATATTCTGGTGAGTGAAAACTTCGGACAACGAATAAAACATTAGAAACCGCAGATTTCACGGATTATACAGATGAACAAAAAAATTTGTGTTATCTGTGAAATCTGTGGTTGCTTTTTAAATTTGAGACAGGAGTAATGGTATATGGGATTAGGATTTACAGAGATTGCTTCAATTATTAAAAAAGAAATTGAAGGTTACGAAGAAAAATTAAAGATGGAAAATGTGGGACACGTCATGCAGGTTGGTGACGGAGTTGCCCGCATTTACGGTCTGGACGATTGCATGTCCAATGAATTATTGGAATTCCCCAATAATGTTTATGGTATTGCCATGAATCTGGAAGAGGACAATGTGGGTTCGATTCTCCTGGGTTCTGACGAGAAGATTAAGGAAGGTGATATTGTAAAAACCACGGGTAAGATTGTGCAAGTCCCTGTAGGTAAAGCATTGTTAGGCCGTGTTGTGAATGCGTTGGGACAACCGATTGACGGCAAAGGTCCGGTAGCTGCGGAAGAATATAAATCTATTGAAGGCACGACTCCCAATGTTGTTGAGAGACAACCCGTAAAAGAGCCTTTACAAACCGGTATTAAGGCAATTGATGCCATGATACCTATTGGCAGGGGTCAGCGCGAACTTATTATTGGCGACAGGCAGACAGGCAAGACTGCAATTCTTGTGGATACTATAATTAATCAGCGCGAATCTGGAATTTATTGTATCTATGTGGCGATTGGACAGAAAATGTCCACTGTTGCCAATGTCGTCAAGACATTAGAAGATGCTAAGGTGATGGACATTAGCATTGTTGTCGTTGCCTCAGCAGGTGATCCTGCCCCGCTTCAATATCTTGCGCCCTATGCTGGTTGTGCTATGGGTGAATATTTCAGGGATAATGGCATGCACGCTGTTATTATGTATGACGACCTTTACAAGCACGCCATCGCCTATCGTCAAATTTCCTTGTTGTTACGCCGTCCGCCAGGCCGTGAGGCATTTCCGGGAGATATATTTAATTTGCATTCCCGTTTATTAGAGAGGGCAGCTAAACTTAACAGCGATTTAGGTGGCGGTTCGTTAACAGCGCTTCCTGTGGTAGAAACGCAGGGGGGTGATTATTCGGCGTATATTCCAACCAATGTCATTTCCATTACTGACGGTCAGATTTACCTGGAAAGTGATTTGTTTAATGCGGGCGTCCGTCCTGCAATTTCCGTTGGTCTGTCAGTATCCAGGGTGGGTGGAAACGCCCAGATTCCCGCAATGAAAAAAGTTGCGGGTATGTTGCGGTTAACCCTGGCTCAATATAGAGAGTTGGCTTCTTTTGCACAATTTGGTTCTGAATTGGACAAATATACACAGGCACAGTTGTCAAAGGGAGAGAGGCTTGTGGAACTTTTAAAACAGCCTCAATACACACCAGTTGCGGTAGAAGATCAGGTTATGGCTATCTTTGCTGGAATAAATGGGTACTTGGATGATATCCCTGTAAATAAGATTAAGGCCTTTGAAAGGGAATTCCTAAAATTTATGAAGGAAAAGTACGCCTCTGTTAGTATCGAGATTAAAGAAAAGAAAAAGCTTGATCCCGATGTAACGCATAAGTTGGAAGACGCAATTAAAGAATTCAAACAAATATTTGCAAAGAAGGGTTAATGAATGCTTAGTACCAAAGAAATTAAACAAAGCATACGCAGTATTTCGAGTATCAAGCAGATTACCCGTGCTATGGAAATGGTGGCGGCAAGCCGATTAAAAAAGGTAGAGTCTAGGGTTTTAGCGTCGAGGGCATACACAGAAAGGATGCAGCAGGTTTTAAGCCACCTTGCTTCTTCTATACCATCGGAGAGGTCTCATCCGTTGTTTACACAAAAAGAAAGTGTTCCAGTAATTAAGATCGTTCTGATTACGGCGGACAAGGGACTTTGCGGGGCATACAATAATAATATAATTCAGACGACAGCAAAGTTTATTAAGGAAAATACTGGTAATACAATAAAATTGATTCATATAGGTAAAAAGGGAAATCTATATTTTTCTAAGGGGGGCTACACGATAGAAAAATATTATCCCGAAAACGTAGAGAAATTTGGATACAATCAGGTAAAGACATTAGCATCTCAGTTGATTGATGGATACGAGGCTGGTGAGTTTGGACAATTACATATATTTTTCACTAAATTTAAAACGACAATGCAATATTCTCCAACGAGTATCCGGTTGTTGCCTATAGAAAAAGACGCCATCAAGACGAAAGTGATTGCAAAGGGCGAGTATATTTTTGAGCCTTCTGCAGAACAGATAATCGAACACCTATTTCCAAAATATATAGAAACACAGATATATCAATGTATTTTGGAATCTTTGACATCTGAGTATGCAGCCAGACGGGTAGCCATGATTGCAGCAACTGAAAATGCCGGAGAAATGATTGATGAATTGACTCGTAGTTATAACAAGGCCAGGCAGGAGACAATTACCAAAGAATTACTGGAAGTTATTTCCGGAGCCGAGGCGTTGATTAAAGGTTGAAATTTACGTTAAGTTAATATTGTAATTATGACAAAATAAGGAAGGAGTAAGACCTTTGGCTAAAAAAGATAAAGGTAATAATAAAGGAACAATTGTGCAGATAATCGGTCCGGTAGTGGATGTGAGATTCACTCATGAAAATCTGCCACCAATTAAAAATGCAATTAGTATAAAAGACCCGCAAAAAAAGACTGAATTGATTGTTGAAGTCGCACAACATTTAGGAAATGATACAGCCCGATGCGTTGCAATGGCATCAACAGATGGGCTTGTCAGAGGTATGGAGGCTGTAAATACAGGCTCGCCTATAACCGTACCAGTAGGGAAAGAAGTTTTAGGAAGGGTTTTTAATTTATTAGGTGAACCTATTGATAAGCTGGGAGCCGTTAAGACTAACAATCGGCTCTCGATTCACCGTGCACCTCCTTCGTTTGAAGAGAGGGAGACAACTACGACAGTATTAGAAACAGGCCTGAAAGTCATTGACCTGCTTGCACCATTTGCACGTGGCGGAAAGATTGGACTGTTTGGAGGCGCTGGGGTCGGAAAGACCGTGTTGATTATGGAACTTATCCGAAGTATCGCTACCGAGCACGGTGGGTATTCTGCATTTGCAGGTGTAGGAGAAAGGACCCGCGAGGGAAATGACCTGTGGCTTGAAATGAAGGAATCAGGGGTTATTGATAAGACCGTACTGGTTTTTGGTCAGATGAATGAGCCGCCTGGCGCAAGGCTTAGAATCGCCCTGTCAGGTCTGACCATGGCTGAATATTTCAGGGATACGGAAGGGCAGGACGTGCTTTTGTTTATTGATAATATATTCAGATTTGTGCAGGCAGGTTCTGAGGTATCAGCGCTCTTAGGCAGAATGCCTTCTGCCGTAGGTTATCAACCTACTTTAGCAACAGAGATGGGTGATTTGCAGGAACGAATCACAACGACTAAGAAGGGTTCTATTACATCATTACAGGCCGTTTATGTTCCTGCGGATGACTTTACCGATCCTGCGCCTGTAGCTACATTCCCTCACCTTGATGCCACCATTGCACTGTCCCGTCAAATTGCCGAGTTAGGTATTTATCCCGCTGTAGACCCATTGAGATCAACCTCAAGAATACTTGATCCGAGGGTTGTAGGGCAGGAGCATTACGAAGTTGCCAGAGAAGTACAGAGGATATTGCAGCGTTATAAAGAACTACAAGACTTTATTGCCATTCTTGGTATGGAAGAACTCTCGGAAGATGACAAGATGTTGGTAGGCAGGGCAAGAAGGTTGCAGAGGTTCCTGTCGCAGCCATTCTTTGTTGCCGAGCAGTTTACAGGCACAAAAGGAAAGTATGTGCCTTTGAAAGAGAGTATCAGGGCATTTAAAGAGGTAGTTGAGGGTAAACACGACAGCCTACCCGAACAGGCTTTCTACATGGTGGGCGGTATTGAAGAGGTGGTAGAGAAAGCGAAGCAGATGGGCGGATAAACATGGCTAAAACATTTAAAATTGAGGTTATTACACCAGAAAAAGTCGTTTATGATGATACAGTGCAAAGTATTACTGCCGAAGGAACAGAGGGTTCTTTCGGAGTTCTTGCAGATCACGCATCTATGATCGCTGAACTACAGACGGGTATATTGACAATCAGTGATGTAAATAACAAGACGGTACGTTTTGCCCTCGATGGCGGTTTTGTGGAGATATTAGCCAACAATGTTATTGTGCTGACCGATACATGTACTAAAGAAGGGGAAGTGGACGTCGAAAAGGCTATGGCTGAAAAGGCTTCTGCAGAAAAGGCATTGCTCAAAGTAGGAAGCGGTGTAGAAAAAGAAAAGGCAAAAGCAGCGCTCAAACGGGCTAACACATTGCTAAAGCTGGCAAATAAGTGATCTGCACGCTGAATTTAATTATGCCTTCGGCTACTTTTTCAATGTAGCGCGAACTTCAGTTCGCTTACATCCTATGCGAACTGAAGTAACTGCAACATTGAAATTCCTATACATCAAATTAAGCTGCCTTTGTCAGCGGCTTTGATAAACGCGCAAGATGGGTTAAACGCAGCGTAAAATTCCCTAATTCCCCCTTTTTAAAGGGGGAATTGAGATTAAGATGGATTCGCTTAACCTATCCTACAATACTAAAAGTAATAATAAAAAAAACAAAAATAAAAACAACCTCACAACACTCCTCTTTTGGCAATATGTCAGCAAATTCATAAATTTTCTTGGAAAATTTATGTAAGTTTAAACCAGATGTTTTGAACAGGATTAAGGGTTTAAACAAGTACCAACCATACAAAAACTAAATTGACTGTATAGGGATTTTTATTTTGTTTAAGCGGGTTTTGTGGTATGAATTATAAAAATCCCCCTTAATAAAGGGGAGGTTGTTTGTCAGTGTCAGAAGGAAACTCCTGTTATTACAGAAAATACTGCTGAAGGTAATTTATTTAAAATATATATCATGGGTTTAAAAACGCTACTAGGTATCAAAAAATATAAATGGAAAAGAACGATTAAAAAATTCGTTTCCAGGATGGAAGTGCTTTTTCCTAAATATCAATGGAATGATTTCTACCAGGTTGCTGAACATTTCTGGAGAAGAGGGATGTCTTCATTGAGCGAACGCGCCTTTCTGTTTCGCTTATCTCGTGATCTTCAGGATAATGCAAAAATTGTAGAGATTGGCAGTTGGATAGGCGAATCAACCTGTATATTGGCATCGGGATTAAAAGGAACTCAGGCAAAGATGTATGCTATTGATACTTTCAAAGGGGACGCTAGCGATTATTCGGCCAGAGATAGATATAAGAAGAGATTTTCCAAGTTGAGAACTGATAATACAAAAGATATTTTTGACAGAAATATTACACATTTTAATTTAAAATTACGAGTTACAGCTATTGCAGCAGATTCGCTAACAGCAGCAAAAGGATTTTGCGAATCACCTAACTCCATAGATCTTCTATTTATTGATGGTGATCATTCAGAAACTGCGACAAGGAACGATATTGAAGCGTGGCTGCTATATGTTAAAAGAGGGGGTATCGTTATATTTCACGATTTTACGTCAAATCATGGCGTTCCACAGGCAATTTGGTGGGCAATAAAGCGATCATATTTTTCTGATTTAGTGGGAGTTTACGGCACTACAATCGCCTTCAGAGTTTATTAATACTTATTGTACGATATTTTAAATTTATGCCAAGGAATTTTAAAGTAGCCACAAAATCACTAAGACACAAAGTTTTTTCTTTGTGTCTTAGTGACTTTGTGGCAGAAAGAAGTTGCCGAAGGCCTAATTAAGTCTCTTTTAATACTGAGCAGTGCAGGAGAAGATTTATGTCTATACTTATTACAGGTGGTGCGGGGTTTATCGGGAGTCATTTTGTACGCCTTATGGTTAATCAAGGCAGGCAGGTTGTGGTACTCGACAAATTGACCTATGCAGGGAACCTTGAAAACCTGAAAGACATTGTGGAAAATTCAAAAACGTCCAAACTGTTCAAGCTTTACAAAGGTGATATCTGCAATCAGGAGTTAGTGGAACACATCTTTTCATCAGAAAATATAGACACGATTGTTAACTTTGCCGCAGAATCTCATGTAGACAGAAGTATTTTGAGCGCAAGTGCCTTTATTGATACGGATATGAAGGGCGTTTTCGTTTTGTTAGAAGCATCCAAACGTTTCGGCATTAAAAAATTCATACAAATATCAACGGACGAAGTTTACGGAACCGCCCACAGCGGCGCTTTTAAAGAAACCGATGCCTTAAACCCAAGCAATCCCTATTCAGCCAGTAAGGCTGGGGGAGACCGACTTGCTTATGCATATTGGGTTACTTATAAACTACCAATTATAATAACGAGGGCGTCCAATAATTATGGCGCTTATCAGTATCCTGAGAAGTTCATCCCGCTCTTTATTACGAATGCAATAGAGGACAGGAAGCTTCCGCTGTACGGCGATGGAAGGCAGGTTAGAGATTGGGTTCACGTTGAAGACCATTGTGCTGCCATTGATTTTCTCATGGCATGCGGGAAGGATGGTGAAGTTTATAACATAGGCGGTGGGAACGAACGATATAACGTTGACGTGGCGAATCTGATTATTGACGAACTTAAAAAACCAAAGACGCTAATAGAACACGTGAAGGATAGGGAAGGTCACGACAGGCGCTATGCCCTGGACTGCGCCAAATTAGCCGCTCTGGGCTGGAAGCCGAAAATAAAGTTTGAAAATGGCATTAGAGATACGATAAAATGGTATATAAATAATCAGGCGTGGTGGAAACGGATAAAGAACGGTGAATTTATGGAATATTACAATAGGCAGTATAGCCATCGTTTTGCGCCTGCAAAATCATAGACTTTTTTGAGACTCACTTAATTAGAGGGATACGGCATGTTGAGCACGATAGCTTTAAAAAATACGGGTTGGGTTATAAACATCCGGGAGAAAACAAGGGAGGTGTTAAAAGCTATTAACGATTTTAAGGAAAAACGCAAAGCACTCCTAACGAAATGCGCCACTGTTTATATGTCTGTAAAAATCGGGCTTATCCTTCTTGCTACTCTGTCAACTGTGGCATTTTTAATAATTTCTGTATCGCAACATCTAGCCATAGAGATGACAAAGACAAAAGCACTCATCTTTGCTACCCCGTTAACGCTTATAATTATGCTGAAGCTGTATTTTATATTCAAGATGTTGATGGCTTATGATAGATCCAGGGCGATAATTAATTCTGCAGTCAATGTGATAATTTTGAATGGTAAGCAGGAAGTACAGCGGATTGGGGAAGCAGTCCCAGTTGGTTTGTCACGGCGCGCTCTGGAAAAGATTAAAAATCGCTAATTCAATTATTTCATACCTTCCCGTTTTTCAATAGCCTCCGCTCGTCGCAAATAGAGCGGCAATAATTTGTCTATCTCGCATCGTTGTCCTGATTCATACATCTTTTCACCCAGTAAAGCAACATTTTTTGCCCTGGGTATTGCCTGCTCTTCTGCCTCTATAAAAATGTCCTTTTGTTGGAATACTTCCTTATAAGGCGTAATGCCATCACCAAAAATCACCACAGGGCGCGGCAGGATAGACAAAAGTTTATCAGGTTGAATCACCATGAACTCTGTTACCTTTTTTCTTTGCGCGTTCTCAAGCTTGTAAATACAGGCATAGACATGGTTTCGTTTCGCATCAAGAATGGGGCATATAGGTATTGAATTCATGGTATAATTTTCAGCTATAATGTCGAATATTGGTACTCCAATCACAGGTTTATTTAATGCGTAGGCAAGTGTTTTTGCGCATGTTACGCCTATCCGCAGCCCTGTATATGAGCCCGGTCCTACGTCAACCGCAATTAAGTCTATGTCCTTAGGTATCCAGCCAATCTCTTGAAATATATGTTTAATAGTGGGAACCAATTCTTTGCCGTGCTGCATTCCTGTCCCTAACTCCTTTGCAAGGATAATATGTTTATCCTTACAAACCGCAGCGCCTCCTATGTTCCCGGATGTTTCTATCCCTAATACTTTCATAAGTTCCTGGTGCTTGATTGCATAAGTTATAGTAACGAAAATGTTAGACTTAATTTCTGTCTCCCCTCCCTTGATGGGAGGGGGAAAGGGGGAGGGTGCAGTATTTTCTGTAAATATTATCTGTTATTTTTGCAATTATACACTAGCTGTTTTAATTACAGTAGTCTGTTTCCCGGCTATTTTCTTCAGATTTTCCATTTCCTTCCATTCTGTCTCTGTATAGAGAAGTTGAGGTGCAGGAATCTTTCCTGTATCAACTGCTTTAATCATACTATCAAAGACAAACTCAAACTCTCCGGGGTTTATGTTTTTTCCCCCCAATCCACCAACAAAAGAAAGCAAAAGAGGATTCTCTCTCTCATTATATAAGGCGCTGGCAATCTCCGAATACACTATGCCTCCTTTGCCAACGCTGATATTCTGGTCTAAGACAGCTACAGCTTTTTTTCCGTTAAGCGCCTTAACAATATCCATATCCGGAAATGGTCTTATAAGTCTTATTCTCAGGAGTCCAGCCTTAATGCCTTTCACCCGCGCCTTTTTTACCGCCTCTTTCCCCAGAGTTGAAAAGGAGTTTGTCATAACTAGCACATATTCAGCATTGTCTAGCATATACCCTTCAATTGTATTATAGCTTCTGCCAAAAACTTCTTTGAACTCATCGGAAACTTCTTTATAAACTTCGAGAGACTTTATGCTGGCAAGGTGCATCTGATATTTAAAGTAAGAATAAGCATGACCGCCAAGGACTGCCACGCCCTGCGCCATCGGCTGGGTTGCCTTAAAAAATGCGTGTTTTGAGTGATATGCCGGGAGAAACTTTCTTACAAGTTCTATTTCCGGTATTTCTACTGGTTCCCTTGTAAAAGAAAGATGGAATCCATCCATATTCACAAGCACAGGCAGAAGAATACGCTCGTCCTCTGCCAATCGGTATGCCATCAGAATCGAATCAAGCACCTCCTGGCAGGTCTCGCAGTGGATTTGCAAAAATCCTGAATCCCGTGCGGCAAGGATGTCGTTATGGTCGGGTTCCAGCGTAATCGGGGACGATAACCCCCTTGACACATTTACCATCACAAGCGGTACGCGCCATCCAGCCACAGAATAGAGCATCTCAAAGCCGTACAGTAGCCCCTGGCTCGACGTTGCCGTAAAGACCCTTACTCCAGTGGCGGAAGCAGCCCCTGCTGCGGTAATCATAGAGTGCTCAGAGTCCACCGTAACGAACCCGGCATCCAGAACCCCGTCACTAATCCATTTTGCAAGTGTCTCGATAATCTCTGTCTGGGGTGTTATCGGGTAAGCCGGAACATAATCAACCTCTGCAAGCCTCACACCCCAAGCCGCCGCTGCATTCCCCGTAAGCATTTCCCTTGTCATTGCAACAGGTCCTTTTCCTCAAATTCAGATTATTGTAATCCTAAACATTGACCGAGAACCGTAGGGGCAGGTTTGAAACCTGCCCCTACAATATTTATGGTTGCCATGCATGCACCCGCACCCTTTCTATTGCCTTTACGGGACATTCCCCATCGCAGGTCATGCATCCCTTGCAGTTATCGTAGTCCGTGTATAAGAAAAACTGCCTTCGTTCACTTCCATACAGCCATTGTCGGGTGGCAAGGACAAACAGGTTTATCCTTGCCACCCTGCCCAAGTCATTTTAAGCAGAATGAATTGCAAACACACCGTTAAGTAACGTCTATTATAATTCAATATAGTCAAGTGTGCTTAACTAGAAACGCCGTCCTCCGCCTTGTCTGCCTCCGCCGCCCGGCCTACCACCGCCGCCTTGCCTACCACCGCCGCCATATCTGCCGCCTCCACCTCCTCCTTGTCTGCCTCCGCCTCGATGTCCTTCTGGGCGAGGGCGGGCTTCATTAACATTGAGCGCTCGTCCCTTTAACTCCTTGCCGTTCAGCCCGTTGATTGCAGCCTGGGCTTCGGCTGTGGCTTGCATCTCCACGAATCCAAATCCTTTTGATTCGCGGCTAAACATATCCTTTATAACAGTAGCGGATTTAACCTGTCCGAAGGCGCTAAAAGCCTGTTGCAAATCCTCTTCGGTTGTATCGGGCGATAAATTACCTACAAATATATTCATTCAATCCTCCTTCTTAATGGATTTTCGTCTAACTCGTTCATTCCAAACCAAGTTTGGAAATACCTTGTCTCTTGTGAAACCGCCCCCTTACCTCCCTTCTTTGATTTGTGTTTAAGTTGTCCAACTAACTTTCGAATTTCCCTATGTCCTTTTTATTTTGAGTTTATAACTTCACCATATGCGGGTGGCACGGACTTCGTAGCGAACGCGCAGTCGAACGACAAACTTGTTTGTCCAGACTGCCCTTATTTAGTCAAATTATTATTTTACCTGAATGAAATTTAATGGAAGAGAAGCTTCTTGCCTCCCATCAATTGCTAAATCAACTGAATATTTACCAAATTTCTCGATCTTTAGTCCATGAATATTTAAAATTAAATTTGCGATGCTTGAATCCATATTTTGAGGAAAATCAACATTTATTTTGGCGTCCAGACTTGGCATTATTAGTTTACCATCCTCATCAACAATATTTACTCTGATTTTATGTTCTCCCTTTTCTATCTGATTAAAACGGACTCTGAGCGCTATGGCACATTGCGGATGTGTAGCTGGCGAAGACCGTGAATAAATATTATCAAAGGCGCCCAAAATGTTTAATTTTCCTACCGTTTCAGTAGCAGCATCACATAAAACAAACACCTCTTTATTCATTTGAACCTCCCGTGTTGACAGCTAATATTATTTTTGTTTATGGTATTCACCACGCATGAACCTCTCGTACTCTCTCTATTGCCTTTACAGGACATTCTTCAGCGCATATCATACATCCCTTGCAGTTGTCGTAATCCGTATAGGGGAAACCATCCTCGTTTATGGCGATACAGCCATCAGGACATCTTACGAAACAGGTCATACATTTGGTGCAAATATCGTAATCCCAGACAGGTTTAAATACACGCCAGTTACCGGTTTTTCTCATAGTGGTATTTGTGGTTGTATTTATGGTAGGACTTGAAATTACAGCGGCTTCAAATGGCATAGTGAAAATGGGACTTCCTTTGTAGGCGGCTTCAGTAATCTTTATTTCCATAAGTTGGATGGCATTGAAACAATAAAGTGAAGCCTCCATATTCTTTAATATTATTTCTCTTTCGGTTGTAATCTCAGATACCTCTTTTTCAACCGCCTTTTTCAATGTATCTCCTTTAAGACCAGCAATCCTTGAAGCAACGCCTCCTGCAAGGGCGCTAAGGACAGGCTTTCCCAGCATATCTAAGCCAATCTTAGTTATATCCAGAGTTATGATCTGCGCTGTGACTTTGTACCGTGTCTTTGCCTCGACTGGATTATGTGTAGTATTTATAAAAACAATACCACTCTCTCTTAAACCTGATAGCGGGTGTGCCATCGGATCGTCCAGAAGTGTTTCGTCCATTACTATTACAATGTCTGGTTCTGCTATTACGCCTCGTTCAAGGATGGGTTCTCTGGATATGCGTGTGAATGCGGCAATCGGTGCGCCTCTCCTCTCGGCGCCGTATAACGGAAAGTCCTGGGCATAATATCCTTCAAAAAAGGCGGCAGTTCCAAGCACTCTGCTTGCAACCTTAGCCCCCTGGCCACCCCTGCCATGAAATCTCAATCTGAGCAATTAAGTCCCCTGTTTTTTATGTAGGTTGAAGCGTAGTGCACTCAACATAATCACCCTTAAGGGGTGTGTCTTTCATGTAATATCCCAATGCCCAAATCAAACATTTGCATAAAGCTGCACTATTACAAAATATTTGGATTTTAGTTTTTCTATATCAATTATACTGTAATTAGTAACAGACAGGCAAGAACTTGTTTCTAACGGTTGCATATAATTTGACTTAGCGCAATACTTTTGTTAGAATTTTTTATTTATATAAACTGATTAAAGTATAAGGGTTTTTAGAATTGAGTAGCTATGCTATTGGTATTGACCTGGGTGGTACAAACATAAAAGCAGGTCTTGTTAATAAGAACGGGAAAATCCAATCTCGGCTTTCAATAAAGACTAACTATAACGCCGATCCGCAGATAATATCCAATCAAATTTTTGGGCTGATTGAAGAATTCATAAACAGCGCAAATTCAACGACAGCAGAAGTAGGGGGAGGTTTGAAACCTCCCCCTATCAGTATTGTAGGGATTGGGCTAGGATCGCCGGGTCTCATAGACGAAAAAGGTGAAACGATTATATTTTCACCTAATCTGCCCAAATGGCGGAATATACCTATCAAACGTATGGTAACAGAACGGTTTTCCATGCCATGCGTACTGGAAAATGACGCCAATGCGGCCGCATGGGGCGAGAAATGGGCAGGGGCTGGTAAAGAGGCAAGTTCAATGGTGATGCTGACCTTAGGAACAGGAATCGGAGGAGGTATTGTTATTGACAATAAGCTATGGCGCGGCGCCAATAACGTGGCAGGAGAGATTGGGCATATGGTGATCCAGATGGATGGACCACCATGCAGTTGCGGCAATTACGGATGTTTTGAGGCTTTTGCTTCAGCCACAGCAATGGTACGGCGTTTTAAAGAATTACTAAAAAGCGGTACATCATCTTCCTTGAAAGATTCGGGTGAAATCACAGCAAAAGCAATCAACGACGCCGCTTTTCAGGGCGACAGGGCTTCGCTGGATATTATTAAAGAGACGGGGCAATATCTGGGTATCGCCCTTGTAAATATTATGCATGTGTTAAATCCGGAGGTAATTGTGTTGACGGGTGGGATGATTGGCTCTGGCGAATTATTGATGAATCCCATTAAAGAGGTAATTAGTCAAAGGGCTTTTGAAGCGTCATACAAGGATACGAAAATAGTGTTTTCAAAACTTGGAAATGATGCTGGGATTATAGGAGCGGCTGGATGTCTACTGAAAGAATTAGGAATTTCTGTATAATTGCGCATATTGACCATGGAAAGTCTACGCTAGCGGATCGTCTGCTGGAAAAGACAAATACAATTACGTCCAGAGAGTTCCGTAATCAGATGCTGGATGATATGGACCTTGAGCGTGAGCGCGGAATTACCATTAAGGCCAGCGCTGTTGCCTTGAAGTTAGTGTGTGACGGCAAAGAATATAATCTAAACCTGATTGATACGCCCGGTCATGTGGACTTCAGCTATGAGGTGTCAAGGAGCCTGGGTGCATGCGAAGGGGTTTTGTTGTTGGTGGATGCCTCACAGGGCGTTGAGGCTCAGACAGTTGCCAATGCCTATCTTGCAATGGAACACAATCTGGCAGTTATTCCTGTTATTAGCAAGATTGATCTGCCACAATCCAGACCCTATGAAGTCCTCGCCGAAATGGAAAAAACATTAGGTATTGATACTGAAGACGCATTGATGGTCAGCTCAAAGACAGGCAAAGGCATTGATGAAATCTTTGATGCCGTTATCAAACGTATTCCGCCGCCTAAAGGCAACCCAAATGCCCCGTTAAAGTCATTGATTTTTGATTCAGTGTATGATGAATATCGCGGTGTCATTGTTTATCTTCGTATCTTTGACGGCACTGTTAAGGTGGGTGATGAGATATACATGATGAAAACAAACCGCTCCTTCAAAGTGGAAGAGGTGGGTATTTTTAAACCCAAGATGGTTGCTAAAGATTATCTATCAGCTGGAGAGGTTGGCTACTGCATTGCCAACATCAAGTCTATTCGCGACGTGAAGGTGGGAGACACAGTTACTCATTATAAGGAAAGGACGGCAGAGCCTCTGCCCGGGTATAGACCGCCCATGCCGATGGTATACTGTGGTATTTATCCTACGAACAATACTGATTTTCATCCGCTTCGTGAGGCGCTGGAGCGTTTAAGCCTGAACGATTCATCATTTACTTTCGAGCCAGAGACCTCTCAGGCGCTTGGATTTGGTTTCCGATGCGGGTTTCTAGGACTATTACACATGGAGATAGTTCAGGAACGACTGGAACGCGAGAGTAACATTAATATCGTGCAGACCGCTCCCAACGTAACATACGAGATATTAAAAATAAATAAAGAGGTAATTAAGGTTGATAATCCCGAAAAGGTTCCTCCTGTAAATGAAATCGAGGAATTCCGGGAACCAATGGTGCGCGCCAGTTTTATTTTACCTGCTGAATATGTGGGAGTAATTATGCAGTTAGCCGAAGCGCGCAGGGGAAAATACAAAAGCACTGAATATCTCAGCGAAAAACGTGCGATCCTTATTTACGAACTGCCGCTGGCTGAGATTATCTTCGATTTCTTTGACAAGATGAAATCGGCTACGAGGGGCTATGGCACACTGGACTATGATTTTATTGGATATGAGGCTGCAGACCTTGTAAAATTGGATATCCTCGTGTCAGGCAAGCAAGTGGACGCCCTTTCAACGATTGCTCATAGACAGGATGCGGACATAAAGGGCAGGAAACTCGTTAAAAAACTTAAGAACGAAATTTCCCGTCACCTGTTTGAGGTGGTATTACAGGCGGCGATTGGCAGCAGGATTATTGCGAGGGAAACGATCCGTCCAATTGCAAAAAATGTGACGGCTAAGTGCTACGGCGGCGATATTACAAGGAAACGAAAACTCCTGGAAAAACAAAAAGAAGGTAAAAAAAGAATGAAATCTATAGGCAATGTGGAAATCCCACAAAAAGCGTTCTTGTCTGTGCTATCCACGGATGAATGAAAGCGGTAAAGACTGAAACTATGGAAATATTTGATCAAGGCAACAGACATGACCAAAATGAGTTAGAAGTCAAAAAACTTAAAAATACATATCAAAATGAAAGAATTATCTTTTGCCTTCTTGCTGGTTAAAATTTAAACTTTTACGTCATTAACTGCAGTATTTGAAATTTTTGGTTTTGCTTTTTTGCAGTTAATTTTTAAATTTTGTTTTGTCATTTTACATTTTGATTTTTAATCTTTGATATTTAAATATTTCTCTGTGTTCTGCGCTTAAACTTTAACAATATTAATGAGGTTAAGAGTGTCCAAAATTCAAGAAAAACAAGCTGTCCCGCCCTTAACTGAGAAGACAAAAAAACGCAAGGGTAAACTACGCGAAAATATTGAGTCAATAGCCATAGCCATTGCAATTGCTTTTGCCATACGTTATTTTGTAATAGAGGCATTTAAAATTCCCACTGGTTCGATGGCGCCAACCCTATTGGGCGAGCATAAGAATGTAAAATGTCCGAATTGCGGCTGGTTTTTCTATGCCGACCGTCAGAGTGAAAGCGCCACTTGCCCAAATTGCCAATTTGAGACAAGAGCCTCTGCTTATTGTAACAACTGCGATAATAGAATACATTATAACTGGCCTGCATGGCTGTGGAGGAAGGGAACGTGTCCAAAGTGTCAAATCACGATCCCCTGGACAGACCTGTCAAATCGGGTGAAGCACGGTGGAAATAGAATCCTGGTCAATAAATTCTGGTATAAATTCAGTAATCCCAAACGATGGGACATCGTAGTGTTTGTCTATCCATTGTATGATCTTACCTGTAAAAACTGTTCTGCGCAAATGTCTGATACGGAATTGCGCGACGGACTGCGCTGCCAACGGTGCGGCTCGACAAGATTTTCAAAGAAAAAGAAGAATTACATCAAACGGCTGGTTGGCTTGCCAGGTGAAAAGCTGCAGATTGTTAACGGGGATATTTATATCAATGATAAAATCCAGAGGAAATCTAATTATGCGCAGGATATACTGTGGATGCCTGTGTATGATAGTCACTATTCAATGAAGGAGGCGACTATTCCAATCTGGGTTGCCAACGGCACCGCATGGACTATTAACAAAGAGTCACTTACCTTGAATAACACATCGCAGGGTGATACGGACACCTCTCTGGTTACCTTTGGGCGAGAGATTACCGACCAGAATGGTTACAACAACAGGACTGGCGGCAATGAAATGGGAGATGTAAAGATTAGTTTTGACGTAACGCTTGCAAAAGGCTCAAATTGTCTGGAACTTGTGCTGGAAAAGAACAATGATGTATTTACTGCCGTTATTCCGACAAGCGATACGGACATAAAGGGTTATCTTAAGAAGGCCGAAAATGTGGTAGTGGAAAAGGATTTCCGCCTGCAAACTGATCAAAGATACAAGATAGAGTTTTCAAATGTGGATAATTTAGTGTCTCTTTCAATAGATAATAATAAAGTTTTCGTATTTGATAATGATAATGGGAGGGTACCTGATCCACGCCCATTTGATACGAGTAATGTCCGTTTCGGAGGTACCCACGTAAATGCAATATTTGAAAATATAAAGATTTTCCACGATATTTATTATACTAATCTTTCTTCAGGTACATGGGGCACAACCCAGCCAATACAATTGGGCGAGAAGGATTACTTCATGATGGGCGACAACAGCAGAAACAGCAATGACAGCCGCGTTTGGAAATTCGTCCCAGAAAAGAACATTGTGGGCAAGGCATTTTTTGTGTTCTGGCCGGTGAATAATATTAAGTTTATAAAGTAATTAAAGTAAGCAGGGTAAGGGTAACGAAGCCCGTATCGTGAGGCGGTTACGGTAACGGTAAACGTTTCGTTAATCGTACTCGTTCCCACGCTGTGCGTGGGAATACCACAAGTGACGCTCTGCGTCAAGACTATGAGAAGTCGATATAAATATTTTCATGATACTAGCCCCTACTTTGTAACTTGTACAGTTGTTAACTGGATCGCTGTCTTTACCTCGCCAGTGATGTTTAACATTGTAATAGAAAGTCTTCGTTTCCTGAGAGGAACTGGTTCCTTAAAGATATTTGCCTATGTTATTCTCGAAAACCATTTGCACATGATTGTTAGCTCAGAGGATTTAAGCAATAACATGATGCGATTTAAATCGTATACTGCACGAAAAATTATCGATTTTGCAGAAAGCAAAAATAATACGTGGTTACTTACACAATTTAAAGAAGAAAAGAAGGACTTTAAAAACGATAGA
>Ga0154328_1172_pt1 | contig 16887 bp, 17 predicted proteins | sample RifGroA2_FD_115856 | JGI IMG/M metagenome (GOLD analysis project Ga0154328, IMG submission 115856) | Planctomycetes bacterium GWA2_39_15
AAAGAGGAGGTTGATATATATGAAGGCTAAAGAATTCGATAAGAGTTTTGACGAAGGTGTGGATATTTCTAAATATCTCGATCTATCAAAGGCAAGAAGACCAGAGCAGGAACAGAAAAGAGTAAACGTGGATTTCCCTTTATGGATGATCCACTTGTTAGATAAAGAGGCAAAACGTTTGGGTGTGCCTCGGCAATCCATTATCAAGGTCTGGGTAGCGGAACGTCTTGAAAAAGCATCTTGAAAATATCTGCTTCGAACAAGTCGCTTGAGGGGCCGCTATAAAAAAAACCAGCGCCCCTCAACTTTTCTTTAGACGGTAAAATATAGGATAAACTGTAATTGCAAACTTCCAAAGGTAATATATGAAACTTGCTTTTGAATGGGATGAAGTCAAAGCAAAAAGCAATCTTAAAAAGCATAAAGTGAGCTTCGAAGAGGGCAAAACTATTTTCAATGACCCCTTTCTATTTACATTTCCCGATAATGCGCATTCTACCAACGAGGAACGTTTTATTAATATTGGCATTTCCGCAAGTGGGCATATTTTGGTTTTGACCCATACGGAACGAAAGGATAAAATACGTATTATCAATTGCAGAAAGGCAACAGCACGCGAAAGGAGATTTTATGAAGAAGGTATCCACTAAAGGTTCGTTGAGGGAAGAAGAGATGAGGTCGGAATACGATTTTTCCAGTATGAAAAGAGCGGTACGGGGAAAATACTACAAAGCGTATCGCTCGGGTCATAAAGTTGAGATACATCAGGCCGACGGCACTACCTCAGTGCAGTATTTTAAGCTTGAAGATGGAGCAGTTCTGTTGGCGCCGGACGTAAAAAAATATTTTCCTAATTCAGAAGCGGTCAACAAAGCACTTAGATCATTGATCGAGATTATTCCGTCTAAACGGCGAATAACTGCTCACATCAAATGACAATCCGCCGCATAACAAGTCGCTCAAACGGACGGTAAAAACCAGCCGTCGCTTAGCTTCATCGTTAGATATTATAAGAAATATTATTTGAGTCTCAAATCTTTAGATTCGAACAAATCCAAAATTCAAAAGGTTGTATGCCAAAAACGCTTCATATTTTGAGTTAGACTCATTTGAATTTGTTTCGGATTTTGTGCTTCGGATTTCGTTCCTTCCGACTCGTTCGGGTTAGGGTTGTATTATAATTTGTAACCAATTTTGCGAAGTAACTGCTTGCGGTTTTGTACATCTTTTTCGTCCTCAACACCTTTTGTACTATACCCATCAACAACACCCAATATGCCCCTGCCCTGTTCAGTTTCTGCCAGAATAACCTGTACGGGATTCGCCGTCGCACAAAAAACAGAACACACCTCCGGACACGCCTTGACAGAATTTAACACATTTACAGGAAATGCCTCTTTGATGAGGATAACAAATGTATGTCCTGCAGCAATATTGAGGGCATTTCGAATGGCAATTTCTTTCAGAGTACTGTCGTTCCCTTCAGCCCTGACAAGACACGGACCAGACGCCTCGCAAAAGGCAATGCCAAACTTGATGCCAGGTACGGCATTGACCATGACCTCATATAAATCCTCAGCCGTTTTAATAAAATGGGTTTGACCAATGATGATATTGGCACCATCGGGTATTTCCATCGTAACGGTCTTGATTTCCATTTTAATAATAGGTCACCACCGAGAACACGGAGAACACAGAAAAAAACTCAGCCACAAATTTACACTAATAAGCACGAATAAAAAAATATAAATTAAATTAGAATTCGTTTTAAATTCGTGTCCATTCGTGGCCAACTATGTTTATTTCAGTTCTACGACATTAACCTTCCCAAAACTATCAAGTTGTTTATCGAACTTCTCCTTGTTACCAACCACGAGAATCTTGATCTCGTCCGGGTGCAGATATTTCCTGGCAACACGCTGGACGTCTTCCTGAGTAACTGATTGTACATTGCTCAAATAGGTTTCAAGATAGTCTAAAGGCAATCCTTCGTATTCGATGTCAACTTTTTGTCCCACGATACTTGCGCTAGTTGTAAACCTGAAAACGAACTGGTTCATAAAGGTTTCTTTAGCCTGTGCTAATTCCTCTTTATCAACATGGGTCTTACGAATTTTATCGAGTTCTTCCAGCGCAATCGAAATAGCGCGGTGTGTTGACTCTAATTTGGTCTGGCATGACACAAAGAATATCCCAATATCTCTTGAAGTTTGAAAGGCGCTGTAAGCAGAATATGCAAGCCCCTCATCCGAACGGATTCTGCCTGGAATTCGCGCCGTAAAGCTTCCGCCGCCTAAGATAAAATTCATTATCACTACAGGAAAATAATCGGGGCTTTTCCGGTAAATTCCAAGATGTCCCATTAACACATTTGCCTGATTAATGTCTTTGTACACATAATACACGGATTTTTCAAAACTGTTTTCGACCTTGGGCACCTCCGGAAAATTTATATCCTCTTTCTTCCACTCTGCAAATACTGAATTAAGTTCTTTGACAATCTCTTCTTTATTAAAATCGCCGGAGATACCAAGTATAATATTATTGGGATGGAAATATTTCTTGTGAAAAGCAACAATATCATCCCGTGTAATCTTTCCAATTGTTTCCAACGTCCCTTCAACCTTTCTGCTGTAAGGGTGCTTGCTGTCATACATAATCCTGCGAAATTCCCTGTGCGCAATCTGTGAGGGATTATCGTTTTCACGCCTGATAGATTCAACAACCTCGTCCTTTCTCATCCTGATTTTATCCTCTGGAAAGGCTGGATTCATGAGCACGTCTGCAAATATTTTTAAACCCTTATCAATATCTTTCTTTAATGCAGATAAGCTCACTACGCCTGATTCACGATCAATGGAAGTTTCAACAGATGCGGCCATAAATTCAAGTTCTTCGTTCATCTTGTCAGCCGGCATAGACAAAGTGCCGCCACTTCTTATTACATATCCCGTCAGACTTGCCAATCCTGCCTTTTCTGGCGGTTCATAAATTGAGCCAGTTCGAGTCCGCGCAGTAATATTAAATATGGGCAAATCGTGATCTTCCAGCAGATACAGGATCATACCATTTTCCAATACAACCCTATCCACTTTCGGAGGAACAAAATTGAGAGATTTGAATTTAAAACCTGAAACGATCTTCGCCCCTTCCGATTCTGGTTTGCCCACTGATGGAGTTGAGGCATGTTCATGCCCTTCAGCCTGGGCAAAGATTTTCGGGGAATAAACAATTGAAAATAAACATGCTATGAATATAACAGGAAATACAAAATATTTATTTTTGTTCACTTTAAAGTCTCCCAAGATTCTATCTTTCAATTTATATTCTGAAAATGCTGAAAAACAGATACTTAATAGGTAGCTGTTGATTTTCCCGGCTTTTCATTTTCCTTCGCTTCTTTGGTCTTGTTGTTTTCCTTTTTTACAAGCACGGCAACAGTGCGGTTACTCTTTGTAAGATATTTCTTTGTTACCCGCATTACGTCCTCTGCAGTTACCTGTGCCAGTTTGTCCATAAAGGTATTAATGTAACGCCAGTCAGAAAGAACCTCGAAATACCCTATTTCACTAGCAAGTCCTGAAGCCGAATTAAGGTCTTGAATAAAACTGGCTTCTAACTGATTCTTGATTTTCTGCAATTCCCAATCAGACGTAGGTGTATTCTTCAGTTTTTCAATTTCCTCATAAATGGCAGATTCTATCTCCGCAGTAATGTGTGGCGCGCGTGGCGCCGCAATAAAAGTAAACGTATTTGGATATTTCCCAATGTCATCATAGGCATGCGCCATAACGGCAATATGCTTACCCTCAATCAAGGATTTATACAATCGGGATGTACGACCTTCAGAAAGAAGGGAACTTACCACATCCAGGGCATAGAGGTCTGAATGCCCAATTTCTGGGATATGATATGAAATGGCAATATATGGATTTGATTCAAATTCAATTTCAACACGCCGTTCACCCTTCTGTTCAGGTTCCACGGTCTTTACTTTTGGTGGCGCAGGCTGTCCCGGGATATCACCGAAATACTTTTCTACCAATTTTGTCGCATCGTTAGGATTAAAATCCCCTACCATAATTATCACTGCATTATTGGGAGCATAATATTTCTTAAAATACTCCGATGTTTCTGACTTGGTAATATTTTGCACATCGGATCTCCAGCCAATAGTGGGCCAACGATATGGATGCGCTATAAAAGTGACTGCATTCAACTGTTCAATCAATGCACCAAACGGGCTATTCTCCGTCCTGAGTCGCCTCTCCTCCATAACAACATCCCGTTCTGAATAAAATTCCCTTAGCACAAGGTTTTTCATTCTGTCCGATTCTATAAATGCCCATAATTCCAGTTTGTTTGCTGGTAAGTCACAATAGTAGTAGGTGCCATCGGTGCTGGTTGAAGCGTTAAGCCCTGAAGCCCCATGTCGTAAATACAAAGAAAAGGTTTCGTCTTTTACTACCATGTCCCTGAGTTTTTTTCTAACCTCTTCCAATTCTTTTTCAAGTGATACAATTTTCTTCTTGTCGGCAGCGTCTCCCACACCCTTTTCTGCAGAGATTTTCATGACTAATTCCTCTTCTTTGTCTAGCAAAGGTTTTTCTGCATTATAATCCCTGGTCCCAAATATTTTCGTCCCTTTAAACATCATGTGTTCAAACAGATGAGAAACCCCTGTAATTCCAGGTCTTTCATCAACAGACCCCACCTTATAATTTATACGAACGCATACAATAGGAACGTCGTGCTTTTCCAGCATAAGTAATTTTAAACCATTTTTAAGTACGTATTCTTTCACGTCGAGTTTCAATTGGTCGGCATATATGCCGCCTGATAAAAACACAATGAACGTTACGATTGAAATAATTGAGGCAACCGTCCTTTTTTTCATTTTCCGTGCACTCCTCATAGTTTTGCTAATAATCAGTTTGCATAAAATATAATTTTAAAACGAAAGATATTAATTTGCAATATTCAGAAAGTGATAGATGACATTAACGCAGAAGTGAAAAATTATTCAATAAATAAAGTAGCCGTGTACCTGGATTTAACGAACTTTTATTCTGGCGTAGCCCTGGTGCTCACCGTATTTATCAGACCAAACAATGCCCACCTCCCAGATGTCTCCTTTTTGCATGAGTTTTAGCAAGGCACCAAGTTCTTCAATATTGTTTATCCTATATTGACCAACATAAACAAGCACATGTCCAGCCGCAATCCCAACGGTAGCGGCCGGGCTGTTTTTCTGTACCTCAGAAATTAATACACCGCTCTTAACCCACCACAAGTTTAATTGTTTTGCAAGCTGTGGGGTTAAATCTTGCAGATAAAGCCCCAATTTTTCCAGGGCAAGCTTTTCTATAGAAGGAAGAGGTGCCTTTTCTAGTGTAACATCCAACTTTAATTCACGCCCACCACGGTTAACAACGATATATAGTTTATCTCCAGCATTTTTTTTGAGTATGTACTTTTCAAAACTAAGGATATCAAGAATGTCTTTTGAATCTATTTTCGTGATATAATCTCCAACTTTAATTTGCGCCTTGTTGGCAGGACTTTCTGGTTCAACCGATGTAACCTTGATTCCCTTTGAAGTGTCATCTTGTTCTTCGACCTGTGCACCTAACCACACTTTATTGAGTTCTCTAAAATTAAAAAGTTTTACAAGGGCTTGTCTTACTTTATCTACAGGGATAGCGAATCCAATGCCCTGTGCTTGATTTACGATTGCTGCGTTAATACCGATAAGTTCGCCATCTATATTAACGAGTGGACCTCCACTGTTTCCGGGATTGATTAACGCATCGGTCTGAATCAAACCGTCATACTTGATTTCCCCGTATTCAGTGTTAAATGTAACGGTGCGGTTCTTTGCACTAACCACACCAGTTGTAACAGAGTTTTCCAACCCAAACGGATTTCCCAATGCTACAACGGTTTCCCCAATCATGAGATCTTTTGATGTACCCATCTTGACGTAAGGAAGCGGCGTAGGTGAGTTTATTTTTAAAACGGCAATGTCGCTGACAGGATCAGAGCTGATCATGGTCGCCTCGAAGTCTTTACCGTCTGACAATCTTACCTTTATTTTGGATGCACGGCTCACAACATGTTCATTGGTAACAATGTAACCTTCTTCATCAATTATAACGCCGGAACCTAATGGCATTTCAACCATTTGCTTTGGGCTTTGCCCAAAAAATTCATTGAAAAATTGCTCAAATAGCTCGCTTCTTGAACCAAAAAAAGGGTCTACATGCCGCTGGCTGATAAGCCTCTCTGTGCTGATATTGGCTACAGCAGGACCTGCCTTCTCAACTGCGACAACAATAGGTGTCCTGCGGGCAGAGTTAGATTCATCAGATGAAGCGCTTTCATGGAATGAAAAGATACAAACGAGAGAGGCAAAAAGAAGTGAAGAGAGGATAAGTGTTTTTTTCATCTGAAATTACCCAATCGGGACAAGTCGTTGAAAATGCAAAAAGGAGAAAGGCTGAAAAAGGTGAAACGGGGGGAAAATAATTTAAAAATATTATTTAATCCTTTTTTCCCCCATCTCTCCCCGCCACCCATTCTCTTTCATTAACACATGTTTTGTTGTTTTTAGTGAAGTCCATCGTGTGGAGAACTGCTAGGAGGCTTTCCATGTGGACTAGCGCCCAACGGCATTTCTCCAGTTGTAGTTTTTGCAGACCCCACTGGTATTTCAGGTACAGTTTCGGCAACAACAGTAGTAAAATCCTCTTCTTTTTTCATGAGTTTTGTGATAGATTCATTATCAACAACATAGATATAATCTGAATCTTTATTCTTCACATAATAACTTTGTGTGTCTTTTTCCTTGCCAATATAAAGCACAACTTCACTACTTTCTAAACCAATGGTAATGATAAGCTGTGGTTTGTCTAAAGAAAATTGCGTTAAATTAGTTGCTTTATATTGCTCAATGCAACTGCCCTTTAATTCATCAAGGCTGCGGATAAAGTAATCCACTTCCCTGCCCTGCACATCTTTCAGCAATGGATTCTTTACCTTCCAGTTCCATACATTGTTTATTTTTTCTAATTGAATGACTCTATCAGCATAATTTAGACTAAGATTAACTAAATTCGTCCTATCAAAATTAACTATTTTAGTCGGCACAAGTTCAGCGTCATAGTTTCTAATCTTGGGCCATGGAAGTTCAAACACAAGATCGCTATCACTAAACATACAATAAGAATTAACCATGTCGCCCTCTTTGACCTTTCTGCCGATTAGCAGTGTCCTGGTTTCAACTGTTTTTTCTGGTTCCCTGGGCTTCATTGAGGGGTCAGATTTTTCTTTTTTCTTTTTGCCTGACTCTTCAGGTGTTTGCTCTGAAACCTTTTCATACGTTACAGAAACCTTAATTCTGGGATCGTCTAATCCAAAAGACTTAAGGTCTTTAGGCGCATTTGTAACATAGCTTTCTGCCTTTAAAAAGGACAAGTCCCATATAATTTCGTTAACTACATCTGTGTTGGCTACCGTTTGAACAGGCTTGGAGAGTTCCCACAGAATTCGACCTTCAGCATCTTTTTTGTTGGTAACATCACATACAAATGCACGGTCAGGTTTCTCGATAACGATTTTCTTAGCTAAGTCCTTGTTAAAATCACTTACAAGTCTGTCGCGGAAGGATAGGAGTGCATTTTCAATTTTGTCGTAAAACTCAGCATTAAGAACAGTGTACACAGGTTCTTCTCCAACACGTTTTACATAACACCTGTTGCCTTCAGGCGTCTTTTTGCCAACATAAAACTTGGCTAATTCCTTATCCTCTTCCTTCGTAACGGAAATCTCAAACACTGGTTCTTTTAAACCGTAAGTCTCTAAATTATTTGGTTTGTCTGATACAAAATCCTCAATTTCGAGCGATTTTATCTTCTCAAGAAAATTCTTAACGGTATCCTGATCTGCATAAATATTAATCGGCTTTGTGATCTTCCAATCGAGGTCCAGAGATTTTTCTACGGCCATTAAATCAGACTGTGTCTTGATTTCCAGTTTGTTTATACCGTATGTTCCTATAGATTCAAATCTGACCACTTTCCTGTCTCTCAAGTCGTTAGGCTTCTTGCTCAGATCTCCAAGTATGTTATCTTTAAGGAAAAAGATTGTAGGCTCATCTGTGCGCTTGACATATACCTTATTATCGAGCGAGTTACCAAAAATAACGGATTGGGTTACACCTTTTTCATTTACGGTAACCGTAAAACGAGGATTATCCAGACCGTATTTTACTAAATCTTTTGCATCTTCTGTAAGAAAGTCTGCACTGTCAATTTGCAGATTTTTGAGTTTCCCAATGATGTCCTTGACTTTTTCCAGATCTGCAAGGTCACTAATTGGTTCAATAAGTCTCCAGAAACTACCCTTTTTATTGCAAACAATATTGAATTCGTTTGTTTTAACCTGCAAACTATCCACGGATTCCTTATCAAATGTAAATACCCACTTACTTCTTAAATCCAGTATGTTTTTACTAACTTTGTTATGGAGGCTGCCTGGGACGACAATAACCTCATCACTTGTATCCAGTTTGATGTATACATTGTCCCCTGCTGCAAGTTTTTGACCAACAAACACCGTGTATTTATCTTTAGGTCCTTTTACCTGTATTTTATCAGGTTTTGCAGGAATATCTGTGAACATTGTAATAGATGTCTTTGGTACATCCAGCCCGTAATCTTTGAGGTCAAAAGGTTTGTCTCCCTCTTTCTTAAAAGAACCAACCTTATTCATGAATTCAAACTCGGAGAGCATACTGTTTACTTCTGAATTATCTGCGCGAAGTTTTAGCGGTTCGGTGATATGCCAGAAATTATCCGCCGTTTTTTCCAGAACAACCTTGCCGCTTTCATTATTTAATTCAATCTTTTTAATCATAGATGATTCGAAATCTGGAATCACCTTTTTTTGAAGTCTTTCCCATTCTTCATGAGGCAGTTGTTTTTTTTCGTAAAGGAAGACATAAGAAATGCCAATAGCTGCTACAATTAAAAGAATAATGGTTGTTTTAAGTTTCATAGCTTACTTCTTTCCTCCGACGTAGAATATCATAAAACGGCTAAGCCGCAATCCAAAAGAAATTTTACCACAACGAGGACAAAGAATGAAGTTAGGAGGATGTGACGTTGGGAAGTTGAGAAAATGAAATTCCCAACTTCTTAACTTCACAATTTCGCAACTTCTTCTTTGAATCCTTTCTGTCCTTTATCAAAATCAAAAAGGTATAAATCTTTATTGGTGATGTATCAATTTTAACGACGTCTTTTCCACCAAACGATACTACCAACAACAACTGGTATCACAGGAATTCCGGCAATTGAAACCCAGAATATAACCTTCATCTGGATTGGATTAATCGTCGCTTTGCGGAAATCGGGTGGTTTGGCGGAAATACCAAGTTGTGTTTCCTTTTTGGCTAACCAGTTAACAGAATTACGAAATAAGTCAGCATTTCCAGGATTTTCTATATACTCGTTAGTCGCAAAATTCACATCTCCGTAAACAACCAATCGTGCGCCTTGAGGTTTAGCCTTCGGGTCATTTGCCATATCAGGGTGTGACTGAGTAACGGTCTTAGGTAGTTCTTTTACCTGAGAAGTCACTGCTAACGCGACTGGACCTTGTAAATCAATGTCTACATTAAGCTCTGGTTTTTTCTGTCGTAAATTTGCCAGATCGGTTTCCCCCCATGATCCATCAGGTGCACGCATTAGAACCGCAGCCTGATAAGGCATTTGGTCGTTAGGCGGCGCGGAATCAACGGAACATGCGCCAAAAAGGATTGTATTAACATTCTTTAGATCATTGGTAATTAGATTGTCTTCAGCATATTCATCCTTACCCACATAGATTTCAGCAACGGTCTGTATTCCAAAAAGAGGCAAATTAACCTTGTTATAAACAACGACATCATCACGGACTATTATACCGTATTCTGCTAAAAGCGTTTTAAACCCTGTTGGATTATTTGGACTAACTGCTGGCTCCAGCATAAGCAAAGCCTTACCCTTGTTCTCTAGATAGTTACGAATAATGTTTAATTCTTCCGTCAGGTATGCCTTAGTTGGTCCTGCTACCACCAGCACGTCACAATCGTCTGGGATTTTTTTAGTAGTCAAAATATCCAGAGGAGCCACCCGGTAATTATCACGCTTCATGGCATTGGCAATTCCAGAGATACCACTACGGTCGTAATCTTCAAACTGCCGTTCACCATGTCCCGCAACAAAGTAAATAGCCGCTTGTTTCTCTTGTGTAACATTAAGAACAGCTTCTGTAAACGCCTCTTCACCTTTAAATTTAAATGGATACTGTTTTTCTATTACCTCATTCTGCAGTACGTGTTTGCTGTGTTCGCCACATTCAAACACCACAGTATTTAATTGAAGATCATCCAGGTTGAGGCGTTTAGCCAATTCTTCAACCCTGGTGCGGTTTCTTAAAGGGTCAATACTCTCCACTTTAATTTTATCTGAATGATATGCATATTCCTTCAGGATATCCACGATCTGCTCATAAAACATTTCACCAGGATTAAAAAGCGTGGTAATGACAACAGGTTTATCAAGATTCCTTAATACATTTTTAGTTTTTTGAGAAAGGGAGTATTTACCAGTTTTGGTAAGATCAAAACGCTCATAATGACGATTGTTCAAAAACCCAACAATCGCAAAGATACCAGCCGCAAAGATAGACATTATGGCAACGTTTGTACCAACAAGCGCCTTTCTCTTGGATGCCTCAGAAGAAAACCACTTGTTCCGAACAGCCGTAGCTATGCTAAACCCGATGATAATGCCACCACCAATACCAATCGGCACGATGGAAGCCAATGCCCACGAATTTAATATCCTTGATACACCGAAACCCGCTACTACAGCAATAATGCCAGCCAGTGTAATGTATCCACCAAACCGATCAAGCCAATCGTTCTTTTTTTCGTTCAAAGTGTTCATCTCCATCTCCTGCTCTCAACAATACGCACCACTATAAAAATAAGTAAGGCTGTAAAACTAACATAGTAAATAACATCTCTTGTATCTATCAACCCTTTCGTAAACGTATCCCAATGGTCATAGGTGCCAATATATCGCAGACAATTATAAAACCACCCTTCATTCCCGGAACTAGCCAAGCCAATCACCAGCAATATGAGTAATGCAACAATACCAATAACAGCTGCGACAATCTGATTTTTGGTAATAGCAGACACTAGTATCCCTATGGCTACAAAAAGCCCACCCATCAGAATCAGCCCTATATAACTGGCAATAATTGCACCATAATCAGGAGAGCCTACCCATGCGAGGAATATGATATAAAAAGCAGTTGGTGCAATCATAATATTGTAAAGTGCCCATGCTGATAAGAATTTCCCAAACACCACTTCAAAATCTGTAATGGGTGCTGTCATGAGAGGTTCGATAGTCCCTGTCTTATTTTCTTCAGCAAATAATCTCATGGTGATAACAGGGGTCAGAATGGACAAAATAAATTGTGTATAGGCCAGGCTATACCGTAACGTGGTTTCCTGGGTTAGCCCGAGCATAACAGAGAAGAAATAACCAGAAAAAATCATAAATACAGAGATAACAACGTATGCAACCGGTGATAGGAAGTATGCATTAATTTCTCTTTGGAATATCGTACCTGTGCTTGTCATTTATGTCGCTACCTCCTGTTCTTGCGTGGTAATTTGATGGAATATTTCCTCTAAAGTAATTGAGGCTTGTTTCATTTCTCTAATAATTCCGTTATTTTTTACAATATTTGAAAAGACATCTTCCCTGATATCCATGCCTTTTTCAGCCTCCACTGTATAGTTGCTGATTTCACCATTGTCATGCCATAAAACCTTTTTCACACCTTTTATAACGGACAGTACATTCTTTATTTTTTCACCGTTACCGCGCACTTCTAATACAATATTACTTCCACCCCTGAGCTGCGTGCCTAAATTTGATGGGGTATCCATAGCAACTATTTTACCTTTATTAACAATAATTACCCGCCCGCAAAGCATTTCAACTTCCGGAAGGATATGGGTTGACAACAATATGGTGTGTTTTTCCCCGAGTTCCTTTATTAGTTGTCTGACTTGTCGTATCTGGTTGGGGTCAAGCCCGATTGTTGGTTCGTCAAGAATCAGTATTTTGGGGTCGTGAACAAGTGTATCCGCCAAACCTACTCTCTGACGGTACCCTTTGGAAAGTGTGCCAATAATCTGATTTTGCACCTCTTTAATTCTACATTTTTCGATACACTCTTCTATTTTTGTCTTACGTTCACGAGTAGGCACTCTTTTCAGTTTTGCACGGAAATTAAGATATTCCCTTACCCGCATTTCGGGATATAAAGGCACATTTTCTGGTAAGTATCCTATTTGTTTACGCACATTAATTGATTCGCGAAAAACATCGTAACCTGCAACAGTAGCAGTTCCTGAGGTAGCAGGCATGTAGCAAGTCAGGATACGCATAGTAGTAGTTTTGCCTGCTCCATTGGGCCCCAGCAGACCCAGAATTTCACCCTGGTGTACTTCAAATGAAATATCATTTACTGCATACACATCAGCATATCGTTTTGCCAAATGATCAACTTTAATCATATTTAGAGATTCTCCCTTTTCGCATTACAATGATTTCCCAGCCTTTTTAGATTCTGAAATTTGCGGTGGCACATTTCCATCACTTAGTTTAATCTTTTTTTGCAATAATTCTAATAAGGCAATTTGAACAGGATCGTCCATCTTGGTATCAACAAATATAGGCGCTTTTCTTATGATCTGCCTTGCCCGGCTTATTATCAGAGATGTAAGACGTAATGAACCACCTACTTGTTTTGCAAATTCATCTATTTTGTAATTCATAGTAACACCTTTAGTTAAATATAAGTTTCAAAAATATAAACATTTCTAAAATATTCTTTAATGTTAGCAGCTAATTATAAACCAGTTTAAAATTGCGGAACAAAAAATTGCTTCCTCAACTCCGCCCGTAACGACAGACCAAATCGCCTTGCCATGCTAATTTCAGTTCAGTACCTAAATTGTACGAACACAGGACTGAGAATGCATTTCTGTAGCAAATTCATAAATACTATACACAAATTCTTTTTTGTCAAGGGAAATTGGGACTTTAAAAATTCCTTGAGAAATGACTTTTAACTATGATATTATGTTTACTTTGTATAATTTGGTAAAGCATTTACTTTATAAATTAGAGTTCGATTAAGAGGGAAATATGGCAAAGATATATGATGATATCACTAAAACAATTGGTAATACACCTCTGGTTAGACTAAATAATATTACTAAAGGATTGGGTGCAACTGTAGTTGCCAAAATGGAATCTTTTAATCCAATGGCAAGCGTAAAAGATCGTATCGGAATTGCAATGATTGAAGCAGCTGAAAAGGCTGGGTTGATTAAAAAAGATACAATCATTATAGAACCAACCTCTGGCAACACCGGTATTGCACTGGCATTTGTAGCTTCCGCAAAAGGCTATAAGCTAATTCTAACTATGCCAGACACTATGAGCATAGAACGACGCGAGCTTCTGAAGGCGTTTGGCGCAGAAATAGTGCTAACACCGGGATCCGAAGGTATGAGAGGTGCAGTTACTAAGGCAGAAGAACTGGTAAAAAATACTCCTAAATCTTTTATGCCTCAGCAATTCAACAATCCAGCCAATCCAGAGATACATCGCAAAACAACAGCCGAAGAAATATGGAACGATACCGATGGTAAAATTGATTTTTTTGTGGGAGGAGTGGGTACGGGTGGAACGATAACCGGTGTTGGCGAAGTTATTAAGAAACGCAAACCCTCATTGAAGGTGATTGCCATAGAGCCTGCCGATTCACCAGTGCTTTCTGGTGGAAAGCCAGGACCACATAAAATTCAGGGGATCGGCGCAGGATTTATACCCGACATCCTCAATATGAAGGTAATTGATGAAATTATTACTGTTAAAAACGAGCAGGCTTTTGCCGTAGCCCGTCAACTGGCGCGTGAGGAAGGAATTCTGGTTGGTATTTCTTCAGGAGCTGCCGCTTATGCGGCGTTACAGGTAGCCGCAAGGCCTGAAAACAAAGGAAAGTTGATTGTTGTTGTGTTTCCTGATACTGGAGAAAGATATCTCTCCACCGTTCTATTCAAGGAATTTTAATGTTTGAACGTATAAAAGAAGATATTAACGCCGCCTTTCAGAATGACCCAGCTGCAAGGAGTAAACTTGAAGTAATCCTGTGTTATCCAGGTGTACACGCTTTGTGGCTGCATCGGATGTCTCATTACCTTTGGGGAAATGGATGGATTGTATTGGCTCGTTTAATTTCTCATATTAGCCGGTTTCTAACAGGGGTAGAAATACACCCAGCCGCTGAAATAGGACGCGGAGTATTCATTGACCATGGTATGGGAGTGGTAATAGGCGAAACTGCTGTGATTGGGGATGGTTGTCTTCTTTACAAAGGAGTTGTTCTCGGTGGTACCACCATGGAAAAGACAAAGAGACACCCAACTTTAGGCAAAAAGGTTATTGTGGGCTCAAACGCATGTGTATTAGGTAACATAACTATAGGCGATCATGTGCGTATCGGTTCTGGTTCTGTTGTAGTAAAAGACGTACCTCCGCATGCAACCGTGGTCGGAGTGCCAGGCAGGATTATCGAACAACACAAAAAGAAGGAATACGATATAATGCTTGATCATGGACAATTGCCAGACCCTATTGCCGACGCCCTCAGGATTGTTTTAAAGGAAAATCGCAAACTCAAGCAACGCATTATAAAACTAGAAGATAGTTTAAATATTTGCAAAGAAGAGGACGATTACGTTTCCGAAACAGAATCAGAAATAATGACAGTATTCATGAAAAATTATAAGGACGGAGACGGGATATAGCACAAGGATAGATGTTGGGAAATTGGAAATTTGCGAAGTTTGGAAGCTGTGGGATTGAGAAGTTTGCGTCTCCACAACTTCACATTTTCTCAACTTCTTTGTAACCTCGTAACCGATAAAAGCTGATAAAGGCTTATTTACTTGATTTCATAGTTTCTATTATTTTACAAGGAATAAATTTATGTCAATCAAAGGATATATAGATTATAAAAGAAGAGAATTTTGCAATGACGTGAAGTGCTCAGTGCAAATGGACATGAATGCCCAAAAGGAAGGTTCTGCTGAATATGAAAAAATAAGGGATATTTGTAAAAATAAATGCAAATATACCACATATCAATTCCATCATTGGTTAATAAATAAAGGTTATTTAATTGTAAGACCTGAAAAATCTTAATAAATTTTTAACATTTTAAAAGGAGGAATGAAACAGTGGATTGGGGAATAAAGAATCGTTTATCACAACTCATTAAGCCGAATGGCCGTTGCATGTTTCTGCCTATAGATCATGGGTATTTTCAAGGTCCCACATCAAAATTGGAGAAACCGAGCGAGACGATCAAGCCTATTATTGATTATGCTGATGCCCTATTTTGCACTCGTGGTGTGTTGCGTTCATGTATAAATCCAGTAAACAGCAAACCAATTATACTCAGGGTATCAGGAGGCACCAGCATGGTAGGGAAAGACCTTGCTAACGAAGGAATAACAACCTCTATAGAAGAGGTAATTCGCTTGAATGCCTCCGCTGTGGGCATGTCTGTCTTTATTGGCAGTGACTACGAACACCAAAATTTGATGAACCTGGGAAGGTTAGTTGACGAGGCAGAAAAGTACGGTATTCCTGTAATGGCTGTTACGGCCGTTGGAAGAGAACTTGAAAAACGAGATGCCCGCTATCTTGGATTATGCTGCCGTATTGCAGCTGAATTAGGCGCGCGGGTAGTAAAAACATACTGGTGTGAAAATTTTGATAAAGTTACAAGTGGTTGTCCTGTGCCGGTTGTTATGGCAGGAGGTCCAAAGACAAATTCAGACCTTGAGGTATTTGAGTTTGTTCATGACGGAATGCAAAAGGGCGCTATTGGTGTAAACCTTGGAAGGAATATATGGCAAAATGAACATCCTGTAGCCATGATTAAGGCATTGCGTGCTATAATCCATGAAAACGCAACAGCAAAACAGGCTAATGACCTGTTTAACGCTGTAAAGAATGAGAAGAAAAAATAGATTCTAATTAGGAAAATACCATGCGCGTGGCAATGTACTACAACAACAGAGATATACGAATCGAAGAGATGCAAACCCCTAAAATTGGACAGGGAGAGTTGCTTGTAAAGGTAATGGCAAGCGGCATCTGTGGAAGCGATGTTATGGAATGGTATCGTATCAAAAAGGCGCCTTTGGTGCTTGGGCACGAAATTGCTGGTGAAATTGCGGCTGTTGGTGAAGGAGTTAAATATTATACGGTAGGCGACCGTGTGACGGTAGCCCATCATGTCCCCTGTAATACCTGCCATTACTGCCTGAATGGCCATTATTCGGTATGTGAAACACTGCGCACCACGAATTTCTATCCGGGCGGTTTTTCAGAATACATCCGTATCCCTCAAATTAATGTTGACCGTGGTACATTTATACTGCCAGATGAAGTTTCTTATGAAGAAGGCACCTTTGCCGAACCCCTTGCATGTACATTACTCGGACAAAGGAAGGCAGGTCTGCGTCCCGGGCAAAGCGTGCTTGTTATTGGCAGCGGTATTTCTGGATTACTTCACATCCAACTGGCACGTGCGTTAGGCGCTGGACGAATATTTGCGGTTGATATTACTGAATACCGACTTAAAGCGGCTAAGAAAGTCGGGGCAGATGTTGTAATCTATGCCAAAGAAGATGTCCCTGCTTATATACGAGAAATTAATAATGGATGGTTAGTAGAT
>Ga0154328_1022_pt1 | contig 15824 bp, 13 predicted proteins | sample RifGroA2_FD_115856 | JGI IMG/M metagenome (GOLD analysis project Ga0154328, IMG submission 115856) | Planctomycetes bacterium GWA2_39_15
GTTTGCAAACAGTCCTAACGGGCCGGGGCTGTAATCAATTAAAAAATATAGAAAACCACAGATTGCACAATAGGCACATACCAAACATATTTTCTTAGTGTTCATACTTGTTTAAATGTTTGCCCGCAAAATAGGCTGTGTTGTCTTTAAATCAAAACATGGTAGAAAATTTTTAGCACCAACACTTGCGGATGGCTTAAAACGTAGGAGTTACAGCCTCCTTTGTTAACTAGGAGGAAGGTTCCTGCGCTAGAACCCTCCGCATATTCAGGTTGGAGTAATATCTTTCTTAATTATAATTAATGCTTGTCTAAAATTTGGGTGTAGCAATTTTATATTCTTGGCTATCCAATAATCAATTTTGTCGCATAGTTGCATTATAAAGTTGTCTGCATTTGAGAAAATTATTGAAGATAAAATGCCAGCCGGAAAGGAAAAAAAATTTATTGGAATTATATCTACACACCGGAAGGTATTTTTCAGCCATTCTAAATCTTTTTTATAAAATGGTCTCTCGTCGGGAGTATGAGCTTTTTTCCCTAAAGCAAACCATAATTTCATAAATAAATTGGATCCCAACGGCTCCCTGAATATCATCAAACCACCCGGCGTTAGATTTGAAGAATATAAATGGTTTAAAACGGGTTTATAATTAATATGATGTAGGATTCCGCTACCACAAATTATATCAAATAGTCCTTCTACAGCACCAACAACGTCTTTATTTGAAAATTCTAATTTACCCGGGATCTCTTTGTTTTTTGCTTCCGATATGAATTTTTCAGATAGGTCAATTCCATAAACATAATTAGCACCAAAAGAAAATAATTGTTGGGAAAGATTGCCTCTTCCACAGCCTATCTCCAACACTTTTTTGCCCGGTATATTTGCTCTTATGAGAGCATAAAATATCTTCTTATAACGAATTGTATTTGGGCATTTATAAACATGGCTAAATTTTATATGCCACTTACTATTAATTTCATTAATGTTATCCGCGTCGTAAGCCTTTTTCTCTCTTTTTGTTCTGTTGTCCATATCCACCTCGTAGATTGATTTTTAATAAAACTAGTTAAATATACAAGGAATTTCAATCATTTGTAGAGATACATTGCCACATACGTCTCAACATTATTAGACGCACTACCGTGTGTCGTTTCCACAGGCTGTCATTTTTGCGGTGTAAAACCTAATTTAAATGTGTTATGCATGGTTCAAATGCTAACTGTTCAGCAGTATTTATGGTGCCGCAATACAAATCGGATTTTTTGGCGCGAAACGTGATAATTGGTTTTCGTTGAATACCGCCGGTATTTAAGTTTTTTCCAGCGCTGGTTTTTTTCGGGCCACGACAAGTAAGTAAGCGCATAGATTCTTAGCATTAATTAAATTCAAAATAATCTCGTAAATAGCGCTTATTAGAAATAATGGAACTAAAAAATTAAAGTACGGTGATTGATAATAACTAAAATATATTTCAATTATTTCAAAATCGTGCTGTTCGAGCAATGTTTTTATGCCCGAATAATAGCATTTATTGTAAAAAGCATCAAAACCACAAGTTTCCCTGTGTTCAGGGCGAATATAATAGAGCAATTTTCTTGATATCCACTTTGGTAATAGCTGATTGATTATTGCAAAAGGGGAAAATTTCGACGGAAACAGGTGGATAAAATAACCATTTTCTTTTAAAATGGCTGTGGAATTATTAATAAAATGGTCAAGTCTTTCGAGATGTTCAAGCACGGCCCTCGAGGTAATAATATCAACTTCCTCCCTTTCAAAAGGCAAGCTCTGCATAATATCGGCTACTCTTTTTTCATCAACGTCGAGGTTCTTCTTTAATTCTTCGCCAGAGACATCAACGGCGATAATTTTTGTCCTGAGTCCCGGTTTTTTATATCTTGCAAACAGGCATTGCGATCCTCCGCCGATATCAGCAATAACTAAATTGGGTTTGGAATTCATGTGCTTTTTGACAATTTCAATATATAATTTAAAAATATTTTTCCGTGCCTGTGGCAAATACCCTGCAAGTTTTTTGCATAAAGTTTTATTAATTTTAAAAATTTTCTTGATAATGGCAGCCTCTTTATCTGTTTTCAATAGACGGATATTTTCTAATATGCATGTTTATTGATGAGCCCATTCCATATCGTGAGCCAGATTATCTTCAAGTCAAAAATTAGTGACCAGTTCTCAATATAATAGAGGTCGTATTCGATTCTCTTTTCCAACGATGTATTTCCACGCCAGCCGCTAATCTGTGCCCAACCTGTAATACCTGCCTTCATTTTGTGTCTCAACATATATTTTGGGATAGTATTCCTAAAATTTTCTATAAAGACAGGGCGTTCAGGACGGGGTCCTACAATACTCATGTCTCCACGCAATACGTTAATAAATTGTGGAAGTTCATCCAGACTCGTCATTCTAAGGAATTTACCTATTTTTGTGCACCTGGGATCGTCCTTTTTTGCCCAAACAGGGCCTGTTTCCTGCTCGGCGTTTACGTCCATTGTTCTAAATTTTAATATGTTGAATAACTTGCCATCCAACCCCATCCTTTCCTGCTTAAACAAGACGGGTCCTTCGGAATTTAGTTTAATCAATATGGTGATAAGTAACATAACAGGACTCATAAAAGTTAACACAAAAGAAGAAAAGACGATATCTAAAAACCGTTTTACAATAATATTCCATCCGTAAAGTGGTGAATCGCGCAGGCTGATAAGAGGCATACCATCAAAATCACTTACACTACCGCGCAAGGTAACAAACTCAAAGAGGTCGGGTAAAACTATAATGCTAACAGTCTCGTCCGCTATATAATCCAGAACTTCTTTTAACTGACTGTGGGCATGGTAGGGTAAGGCAATGAAAACGATATCAATGCCAAGTTTTTTAATTATTTCGCGAATCTCTGAATACTTTCCCAAGACCTTTATTCTCTGTATTTCGTTTCCAATGCTATTTGTATCATTTGATAAAAATCCCGATATATGAATTCCGAGCTCGGGATGTTTCTGCAATTTGTTTATAAGGTCTTGACTCAGTTTTTCAGTACCGACAACCAAAGCGAATCTCTGATTGTATCCCTTTTTCCTTAGCAGACGTAGAAATTCACGAAATAAAGTACGAGTTAGACTAAGAAACACAATGTTGATAAGCCAGAAGTAAAGGAATGTTAATCTGGAAAATTCATATTGACGGAAGAGGTAAGTAAGTGAGATAAGAATTAGAGTGGCAAAGGTAGATGCCTTACCAATATCTACAACCTCGGAAAACCTTGTTGAGATCCTGCGCGGACGGTATAGCCCAAATACCTTAAAAACAGTACCCCACAGGGGGATCATAAAAATCAGAAGTGTCAGGTAAATTTTGAAAGGCGGGATTTCTTTGTAAACTGGCACGATGCCAGAGTACATACGTAAATAATAGGAGGATATCCATGAAATGGACAAGATAATCCAGTCTATTATAAGTAACAGCGACTCAAAGAACTTACTGTGTTTCTTTAGCATGGAAGTTGTGTAATATTTTTTAAGAGTAGCGTTGAAAATGTATTTTTATGTGGATTTTGGCATAGACGCTCTTTCAGGAATTATAGAGTGTATAATGCAATTCTGGACAAAGCGAATAATTTATTTTGTTTTTTCGGCCTCACGGAATGCCATCATACCACCACTCATGTTGAACACCTTCTTAAATCCTGCCTTTAACAAGATGGCGGCTGCAGTGTGGGCGCGGCCTCCACTACGGCATACCGTAATAATCTCGGTTTCTTTGTGCTTTTCCAGTTCATTTAGCCTTTGAATTATTTGCCCAACGGGGAAGTTGAGGACGCCTTGAATAACTCCCAACTCGCCCTTAAGTTCGGCAGGTTCTCTGACGTCCAGTATTATCGTGCCAGCTAGCTGATTACTTTTGATGCGACGCTTAACCTCTGAAACAGGAATGGTGGGGACTGGCTGTTCATTAATACCGGGAGAAAGAGTGCCCTTAATCTCACAAGCTGGTGCATCTACGGGAATCCAGGCTGCCTTAGGGTCTCGGGCACAAGCGTAATTAGCCTTCAGTACATCCTTCATCCAATCAGCAGCCCCTAGTTTCATATCTGTAAGCCATTTGATATATGCATCTTTTGTACGCGGTTGTAAATTGGGATTGCATTTTTTTTGCTCACCCAAACTTGATGGTTTGCAGCCTCGGTATTCATGGGCAGGGTATACAATTAAATGATCAGGTAACTTTATAATCTTTTGCAAGGATTCCCAGTGTTCACCGGGGTCGCCGCCTGGTAAATCTGTACGGCCCGCTCCACCATCATTTAAAAATAATGTATCGCCCGTTAGAATACGATCCGTAAATATCAAACATATGCTATCCTTGGTATGGCCTGGTGTGTGCATGACCTTTACAGGTATATCGCTCAAGTGGCAATCAAAACCATCCGAAACACGAAACGATACACAGCGAACAGGTGAATTTTGGTGCATGACATATACAGCGTTTAGTTGGTCAGCAAGTGCTCCAGAACCAGAGATGTGATCTGCGTGGGTATGTGTATCTAATACATGGGTAAGTTTTAACCCTTCGTTTTTAATGAAGGATACATATTCGTTCACGTGTTCCAGTACAGGGTCAACCACGATCGCTTCTTTTGTATTTTCCGAACCGACGAGGTAGGTTTTACAGGAAGCCTTATTTAACTGGTTGAATATCATTTGATACTCCGCTGTAAATGAATAGATTCTTCATCTCCGCTCGAAATGACGTCACACTGAGCGAAGTCGAAGTGTAACTAAAAGACTCGACATTGAAATTCCCAGGCATAAATTTAACGAATATTACAATATGTAAAATTACAATTGTCTGAGAAAAGCAACCAGATCGTTTTTCTCCTGAGCATTCAGGTTAATTTGTAATACAAGGTTAAAAAACTCGACCGTATCTTCTAATGTTAGTAATCGCCCATCATGCAAATAAGGAGGAGAATCTTTGATTCCTCTTAAGGGAAATGTTTTGATAGGGCCCTCAGCGCGAATGTACTGACCATTAATCAACTGGGGTTTGTAAAACCTCTCTACTTGTAGATCATGCATCTGATTATCAGTATAGTAGGGTGCCGGGTGGCAAACTACACATTTCCCTTTACCAAAAAATATTACTTCGCCTTTTTTTCCAGAATCGGTTGCCTTTTTTGGATCAAGCTGGCCGTAAATATCAAGTTTAGGCGCAGGCGGAAAGTCAATTAGTGCCATGAACTCTGCCATGAAATGAACCTGACTGCCACGTTCAAGGATGTTTACGCCTTTTTTGGAAGCAGTCAGATGATCGCCATCAAAATAAGCAGCACGCTGTTCGAACTCAGTAAAGTCTTCCACTGATTTAAGGGCACGCTGCGAGCCAAAAAGCCTCTGAATATTTACCCCACGCAAAGAAGGAGTATCAATGCGGTTTCTGTGAGATTGTGGACGAATATCACCAACCAAATGAGTTGCAGCCGAGGTATGTCCATTCACATGACAGTCAAAACATGCAACACCCAGGCTTGGTTTTTCGCTTTTTCTATCTGCCGTTGCATTGAACTGTTGTTGAGGAAACTGTGTAACCAAAAGTCGCAGACCTTCTAACTGTTTTGGGTTTAAGATGCCGTTGAATATTTCGTAATAATTATCCAATGTCACCAACTTGCCTTGCGAAACATCCCCCATGTCTTTGTGAGTGGTTAAATAAATTGGTGGTGGAAATTCGGGCAGAAAGTGATCTGGTATGTCAAAGTCTAAATCAAAACGTTCCAGGCGTGTAACTTGTTTTATTTGCTTCTGTGAGAATAACATTCCACCTGAAGAGTGATTTGGGTGTGGTAGTGGAAGATAGGGAAACAAATTTTTTTCTTTAATTGCATCAGGGGTCATGTTGGCTAGTTTTTCCCATGTCAATTTACCTTTTAATCGGGCAGTTGGTCCCACAGGTAACGGTTTTCCCCCTGACATGGTAACTTCTGTGGTTGCTTTTTGGGAAAGATCGTATCGTTCGTCAAGTAAGTCCATATGACGTTTCATCACATCAGCCTTTTGTGCTTTATCCTGCGCCATGACTTTGTCAAATGGTTCTTCAATAACTGATGTATAGCTTGACTCTCTCTTTTCCTGGGCATAGGCAGACGTCAAGCCTGTAATAAGAAAAAGAAGAATTACGAAAAGCGCAATAGAGTATTTCTTTGCATACAACATGCTTCGCCTCCTTTGTAACTTTGAAGTATTGTCCCACAGAGAACACAGCGTGGCAGAGCCGCAACCAAAGATAGCACACAGATTACGCAAGTTAAACAGATTTACACAGATTTTGCAGCTTAAAAATCTTTGCTAAAAAAACAAGGTTTTATAAATTTGTATCCAGAGAAATACTCTGTGGTTCCATCTATTTTCCTCTCTTTTCATAAAAGTTTTGACATTACCTTAAAAGGGCTTTACTAATTGTAATTACTCGCATCTATTTGTCAACGTTTTATTTAGCGGGTAATTTCTGCTTTATTAAACTGATATAAACAACGCTATTACTGTAATTACGCTTTATTCTTGACATAAATTTTCTATAATATTAATATAATAAGTGATAATAACTTTTGTAGACTCCTATATTTACAATAAACTTTGTGGACTAAATTTATTATGAATAAAAGTCATAAAATACTTGTTATAGATGATGATAACTTGATGCGTATATCATTTAAAAGTCTACTAGAAGAAAACGGGTACTTTGTTTATACGGTTTCTAACGGGGATGAAGCCGTTGTGCTTTTAAACAAGCAGGTAGTGGATTTAATTTTATTTGATTTGAGATTACATGATATCAGCGAACTTTCGCTGGTAAACAAGATTAAAGAGGCTTCTCCCAATACAATCATACTCGTTATGATTGATCAAAATAAAATCAAGACCGCTATCAATACCATGTGTCTGGATAATGTTGACTATATCTTAAAACCTTTAGACCCGGATTATTTAAAAAAAACTGTCGAAAAAGCACTTTACAAGCAACAGTTGGAAACCAGTCTTAAAAACACGCTTGTAGAGAAAGAAATGTTTAGCAATATTAATAAAATTATTGCTACCAGTCTGGACATTCGGGAGGTTTTCCCAGCCATATGCAGCGAATTAAAAAAAGTTATCCAATTTGACCGCGCTTGCTTGATTATTTCCAATGAACAAGGGCAAGGGTTCCAGGTATTTGCACTGACAAAAACATACAATTTCAGCGAGATCAACGAGGGGGAATCTTTTCCGCTGTCTGGCAGTCTTCTGGAGGAAGTTATCAAAACCGGAGAACCAGTCATAGTAAATAACACAGAAAGAGGTCTTTTTTGGACAGACAAGGTGCTGTGCAAAGAAGGGATACGCTCCCGATTAGGATTTCCGCTTACATACAAAGGTAAAGTACTTGGCGCTATTACATTTGGCAGTGAAAAAGCAAACAGTTTTAGTGACCATTGTCATTATTACCTCTGGCAGATAGCGCCGCAACTCACAATAGCCCTTGAAAACACAAAGCTGTTTAAACGCATCAAAGCCTCAGAAGAACGCTATAAAACATTATTTAACAATGCTGCAGATTCTATGATGATGTTAGACCTGAATGGGAAAATTCTTACGATAAACCAGCGGGAAGAAGAAATTATTGGTTATAAGACGGAAGAACTTTTGGGCAAATATATTTATGATTTCTTACCTAAAACTTCAAAGAAGTTTGTGACAGAACTGCTTGCAATGGCAGTTAACACTAAAGTTCAGACAACAGAGATTGAGGTTGTTAGCAAATACCAGCAGACCTTGGTTATGGAATTAGATATTACGGTGGTAAAAGAAGAAAACAATGTTTTGTATATATTGGTGCATTTTAGAGATATAACTAAAAGAAAAAATCTGGAATTGGAGCTGAAAGAAGAAAAGAAAAAACTAGATAATATTGTAAGTGAAATAGGAGCGGATCTGTTAGTCATTAGCAAGGATTATAAAATATGCTGGGCGAATAAACGGTTAATTGAAAATCACCCTTTGGGCAAAAGTATCCTGAATCATACATGTTTTGATACCTATTGCCACCTTCAATCCGTTCCTGATGATTGTCCTTCCATCAAGGTGTTCAAAACTGGGAGAATAAACCAAACAGAGTATGTCGTTCATAATCATCATAAAAAGATATTTTACAATGTGGTTAGCTCCCCAATTTTTGATAAAAAAGGAGTGGTAGTACAGGTGTTGGAGCTGATTCAAGATATTACGGAAAAAAAACATGAGGAAGAAAGCCAAAAGAAGCTTCAGCAGCAGTTAATTCACTCCGACAGGTTGATTTCTATGGGACGGCTTGCAGCCGGTGTTGCTCACGAAATCAATACTCCTCTTGCCATCCTTTCTGGCATGGTACAGGGCTTTCTTGAAAGGGATAATACGTTTACAAAGGAGACTGTAAAGGAATTTAAAACAATACAGAAAGTAACAAAACGTATTGAAAAAACTGTGGATTCTCTGCTTGACCTTTCGCACTCTGAAGGAAATGAACAACCGAAACTCATTAATGTAAATGAATTGATTAAAAATACAATTTCTCTTATTGCTGAACAGTTTACTGCAAAAAACAAGAACATTGTCTTGAAACTATCTTCGCAATTACCAAAAATCAAGTGTTTTGCAGAACAATTGCAACAGGTGTTTATGAATTTACTAATTAACGCAGACGATGCGACATGCAAAGGCGATACCATTTTAATAACCACAACGCAAAAGGACAAAAAGAATATCAATATTAATTTTAAAGACACAGGTATGGGAATTTCTAAAGATTATTTGTCTAAAATTTTTGACCCTTTCTTTACAACGAAAGAAGTTGGAAAAGGAACGGGTCTTGGCCTTTCTATTACTTATGGAATTATAGAAAGGCATCGTGGTACAATTCATGTCAAAAGTAAAGCGGGTAGAGGAACTACCTTTGATATCAATCTACCAATAGATTTTGGAAAGGCAATTGTTCATGGATAGAGGAATAAAAATATTAGTAGTAGATGATGACAAGGACTATAATTTGTACTTAACCAAATTCCTGTCTGACGAAGGTTATGTTACAAAGGGCGTTACAAAACCGATGGATGTCTTGTCAACGCTGGAACAAGAAAAATTTCATATCATAATACTGGATATGAAAATGCCTCAAATAAGCGGGACGGAATTGCTCAAAGAAATAAAATCTAAATATCCAAATATTTGTGTTATTATTTTAACAGGGTATCCTTCATTTAAAACGGCAGTTGAGACGATGAAGCTTGATGCGTTTGACTATTTGAAAAAACCTTTTGATTTAAATGATTTGCGAAAGGCGCTCAATAATGCGCAAAAAACGTATTGTCTTATCGGGAGTTCAAAGGATAAACTTAAAAGTTCTGTTGGGAAAAAGCTTAAATCCATAAGAAAGAGTAAAAGAATCACTCAGAAGCAGTTGGCAATTCGCACAAGTTTGTCGCCAAGTTTATTGTCCCAAATCGAAAATGGGCAAATTGCCGCCTCTCTTACGACACTGGATAAGTTAGCTGCCGCTCTAAATATTAAAATGTCATATTTCCTTGATGAAGAAGCCGATGAGCTCGCATTAAAGAGTAATTAAAATATTGAGTTCCAAAAAATAGTATTTTTGTAGGAATTTTGCGTTAAATGGATAAACTGATAAATATCATCTCAAGCCTGGGTTCGCCCAGGATTATGGTCATCGGTGATTTGATGCTCGATAAGTATGTATGGGGCGAAGTAAGACGTATCTCACAGGAAGCTCCCATACCAATTATTAATGTCTCTTCAGAAGACATTCGCCCCGGTGGCGCTGGAAGTGTTATAAACAACTTGCAGACCTTGGGTGCACAGGTATTTGCCTGCGGTATCATAGGAGACGATGTTCATGGACACAACCTTATGAGTATTTTTAAAGGCATGAATGTTGACACTACAGGGATTATTATTGATAAAAGTCGGCCAACTATCCTAAAAATGCGCCTGATGGGTCATTTGCAGACCGCTGGCAGAGGAGTGCAGCAACTATTGCGGGTTGATTATGAAAAGACGCATGTTATATCTGCAGAAATAGAAGCACAACTTAATAATTACTTAAAGAAAACTATACAAGCATGTGATATAGTCCTTGTTTCTGATATGAATAAAGGATTGCTTTCCGCTTCATTTTTGAAGACGATAGTAACCCTTTGTGAAAAATATAAAAAGATTGTGATTGTGGATCCTAAACTCGCAAACGATTATTCCTGTTATGAGGGATTTACAGCTATGTCTCCTAACAGACAAGAAACCGAGCTTGCCACGGGAATAAAAATTACTGATAATGATAGCCTGAATCGTGCAGGGAATAAGCTTGCTTCAAGTCTTTCACTGGAATATTGCATCATCACTATTGATAGAGACGGCATGTTCTTGTATCACAAAAATGTGGCTGGGAAAGTTATACCAACAGTACCACGCACTGTGTGTGACGTGACAGGGGCAGGTGATATGGTGCTCAGTATGTTTGGTATGGTAGTTGGGAGCGGGTATAGTTTTGAGGAAGCTGCTTATCTTGCCAATATTGCGGCTGGAATAGAGGTTGGGAAAATTGGCGCAACTCCTGTCGGCAAAGGTGAAATATTAGGCGAGCTCATAGGTGGGGAAAATCAAATATCGGGCAAAATCAAAGATGCCGAAGTGCTTGTGGGTATTTTGAACGAGCATAGAAAAAAACACGATAAAATTGTTTTCACGAACGGGTGTTTTGATATATTACATGTTGGACACATTGAATACCTTAAATTTGCCAGAAAACAGGGCGATTTACTCGTTGTAGGACTAAATACCGATCGCTCTGTCAAAAGCCAGAAAGGCCCCACGCGTCCTTTTGTTTCTGAGGCAGAACGCGCTAAAATGCTTGCCGCATTGGAAGATGTAAACTATGTAGTGCTTTTTGACGAGTTGACCCCCGTAAATTTAATCACAGCCGTAAGACCCGATGTGCTGGTGAAGGGGGAAGACTGGAAAGATGCCGGCGTGATAGGCAGAGAATTTGTTGAGTCTTACGGAGGGAAGGTTGTGCTTGCGCCATTTGTAGAAGGCGTTTCAACGACCAATATTATTTCAAGAATAATCAATAGACATAACCAGACACAGCCTGAGAAAAAGACTATTGGTCAAACTCGTTAAATTAGGCATTCGGAACTATTTTAATGTAGCGCTAACTGCAGTTCGCACTACAACTGCAACATTGAAATGCCCGAACGTTAAATTATACCTTCAGCGACTTTCCTTTTTCATGCCACAAAAACACGTTACAAAGCCGCAAAGAAAATAATTAGTGGCTGTGTGGCTATTTTGAGATAAAAAAAGAATCATTTATGAACGACATTGAAATCCAATTACAAGAAAGCATAGATACAAAAAAGGCATTATTGTCAGCGAATCTAGATGTAATCAGAGAAATAGCCGATGTTATTATCAAGGCATACAAAGACAAGCGCTGTGTCTATCTGATAGGCAACGGGGGAAGCGCCGCAGACGCACAGCACATTGCAGGCGAATTAATCGGGAGGTTCAAAATAAACCGACGCCCGCTTCCTGCGATTGCACTGACAACCGATACATCTGTAATAACTGCCATTGCAAATGACTTTGGCTATGAAACCTGTTTTGCAAGGCAGATTGAGGCGTTAGCAAAACCAGGCGACATCCTTTTGGCATTCAGTACCAGCGGGAATTCAAAGGGTATATTAAATGCGGTTCAAGTTGCAAAAAGTCTCAGGGCAATTACCATTGGATTTACAGGTAAGGACGGCGGGCTTTTAAAAAGTGTTGTAGACATCTGCCTGAAAATCCCTTCAGACAACACGCCGCGGATACAGGAATGTCACATCACCGTTGGGCACATTATATGCTCTATTGTGGAGAAAGAGATTTTTGGTGCAGTAACTAAATAAACAATTGTAGATAAGATAAGGTGGCATGGACAAACTTGCTTGTCCGTGAACCAAGCAATTATTAGGTTTATATTGTGATGTGATGAATGATTGTAGGGTTTTCAAATGAAAAAGAGAAAAGCCGTTTTTCTTGACCGGGACGGCACTATTCTCGTCCACGAACCATATCTAAGTTCTCCTGACCAATTAAGTTTACTACCTAATGCTGCAGAAGGAATCCGCCTTTTCAAGAAACATGGTTATCTGGTCATCGTTGTAACTAACCAGTCAGGCATTGCAAGGGGACTTTTTGATGAAGAACGCTTAATGCTTATTCATAAAAAAATGATGGGTATGCTTGAAAATGAAGGAGCGAATATTGACGGTCTCTATTATTGTCCACACCACACGGAAGGAATTATTGAACGATACAAAATAGATTGTGATTGCAGAAAACCGAAACCCGGGATGTTTCTTGATGCCGCAAGGCGACACCGCATTGATCTTTCTCAGTCCATAATGATTGGTGATTCGGAAGTGGATATGCTGGCTGGTAAAAATGCGGGCTGCAAATCAGTATTGGTAAGAAATGGCTGTGCGGGCGACGCAGGCATTGTTCCTGTAATGAATATGGATTACGTCGTAAAAGATTTATTAGAGGCAGCAAAGATTTTTACTTGTAAAGGAAAGGCATAAAATATGGCAATACCTGATTGTTAACAATTTATGCTGCCATTATTGAAAGACTGTCTGTGGAACTTCAACACATAGAATATTTGAAATCAAGAAAATAGATTCAGATTATTTTTGGGCAGGGAGATACATACGAAGAAGTCCTTTCTGATGTAAAATCTGTAATACGTTTTCATATCGAAACATTTGGAAAAGATATTCTTGAACTTGAACCACCTATACTCAATGCTTTTATTGCAGATGCGAAAGTATAAGTGTGATGCAAAAATTTCCGGTTGGTGCTCTGAAACAGCGGGTAATAAAACAGTTTGGAGATTTTAAACTACAAGATTAAATCCAAGTTGGTTGTCGTACTGTTTATGCGGAAATGAATAATTCCTGTTTTTCAACAAGTCTGCAATATTAAAGAAGTTCACATAAAACTGTTCTGCCTGTTTCATGTAAGCGCCTTCTAGTTTGCTATAATCCTCCAGCATCTTTTTCTTGTCGGAAACAATGCCATTTAAAGATTCCAATTCTCCTTTATAAGTGTCTGCCCACTGGATAATCATGTCTTTTGTCACTTCAACATGAAACTGGATACCATAAATATTACGGCCAATTTTTAACGTTTGATTCTGGCAGAGTTCCGAAAAAACCAGTCTTTTCCCATTTGCTGGAATGCCAAAAGTATCACCATGCCATTGAAATACCTTAAAAATTTCCGGAAGGTCTTTAAATAAATCATCACGTAATCCACTGTCATTAACAACTATTTTGTACCATCCAATCTCTTTCGCAGGGTTTTTCGTTACCCTTGCCCCCGCCGCCTTTGCAATCAATTGCGCACCAAGGCAGATGCCTAAAAAAGATACCTTACCTTCAACGATTATTTTTTGAAGTAAAATATCCTCGTCTCTTAAAAAAGAATATTTCTCTTCTTCGTACACGTTCATGGGACCGCCAAGACTGATAACCGCCTGTATGTCTTTATGCAGTTTTGGGACTTTGTCGCCTTGCGATAAATCCACAACGGCATATTCTATCTTATTGTCTTCAAGGAAATCAGCAATTGTTCCCGGTCCTTCTATATCAATATGTTTTATAAATATGACCATATTCTTCTCGTATCAATGGGACACAGATTTAAAAATACTAAACACTAAATCCCTAAATTCGAAACTCCAATTTCTAAATTACCAATGACTTGTTCTGTATGTCTCTATCTTCCAATCTCTAACTTCCGATTAGTGAGGCGGGTTTAGGATTTTCTATTATTCGTGTGATTTGTGTCAAACACTTTATTCTTTATCGCTGAGCTTGAACACGCAGTATTCAGCGCACATGGAACAAACCTCATCGTTTTGAGGGCGTCCTTTTTCCCGAATACTTCTAGCCACCACAGGATCAATGCACGTGTTGAATTGGCCTTCCCAATCCCGCTTTCGCCTGAGTTGTGACATGGTTTTGTCCCATTCCCATGCCGACTTAATACCTTTGGCAATATCAGCAGCGTGGGCCGCAATTCGTGCTGCCATTACACCATTTCGGACATCGGCTGGACTTGGCAGGCTTAGATGTTCTGTCGGCGTTACGTAGCATAAAAAATCTGCCCCTGCGGCGGCTGCGATAGCGCCTCCAATGGCAGATGTAATATGATCGTAGCCGGGAGCAATATCTGTGACAATCGGGCCGAGTACGTAAAAAGGAACTCCTTTACAGAGTTCCTTTTGTAATTGTACCTGAGAGACAACCTGATTCATCGGCACATGTCCAGGTCCTTCTACCATAACTTGCACATCGGCGGCGAGTGCCCTCTGTGCCAGTTCAGCAAGGACATTTAATTCGTAAACTTGTGCCCGATCAAATGCGTCTGCCAAGGCGCCTGGACGCATGGCGTCTCCAAGGCTTATGGTTACATCATATTCTTTTGCAATAGCCAGTATCTCATCATATTCTTCATATAGTGGATTTTCGCGTCCGTTGTGTATCATCCATTCCACTAAAAAAGTCCCACCACGGCTTACTACACCACAAATACGTTTGTTCTCCTTTAGGTGCTTAAGTACTCCTCTAGTAGCGCCGCAATGAATGGTAATGAAATCAACTCCGTCCTCACAGTGCAGTTTTATTGCTTCAAGCATGTCGCCTGCAGTCATATCGACAATTGAACGCTTTTGCTGAACAGCCTTGACGGCTGCCTCATAAATCGGTACGCTGCCTACCGCAATGGAGGCTGTATCTATAATTTTTTTACGTATTGCTCGTAAATCACCGCCGGTGCTAAGGTCCATAACGGCGTCAGCTCCAGCCTCTTCGGCAGCACGTAATTTTTCTATTTCTTTTCCAATGTCAGCATAATCGCCAGAAGTGCCAATATTGGCATTGACCTTAGTTTTGAGTCCTGCACCAATGCCGCAAAGCTTTGTGGCTTTACGCTTGTGGTTTGCAGGAATAATAATCTTACCTTCGGCAATACGCGACCTGATAAATTCAGGGTCTAAGCACTCATCTTTTGCGACCCGTTTCATTTCTTGTGTAATTATGTTTTGTCTAGCCAGTTGTAACTGTGTCATGTTCTCCCCAATTTTTACCCATAAAATTCAGCACACCGCAGAGAGCACAAAAGGAGCAGAGATAAAAAGCAGGAAGTTTAGAGGTTGGGAAGCCATGAGGCTAAGTTTCTCAACTTCTTAACTTTCCAGATTCTCATCTTCTGGTCTTTTGTGTGTCCTGCGTGGCGAATTGATTCCTCTTTTAGCCAATGCGTAGAGCCGTGCTACTTCGGCATCCGTTAATTTTCGATACCTGCCCATTTTCAAGGTCGGATCATATAAATTGCCGATTTTTATGCGTCGCAAAATACGCACCTTGTATCCGCATTCATTGAGCATGCGGCGGATCTCTCTGTTTTTGCCTTCTTTCAACATCATCTCAAACCTGCTTCTGTCTTTGCCTTTCTTCACATGTTGAACCTTTACCGGCCGTGTCTTGCCGAAAGAAAGCCAGATGCCCGACTTCAATGCCTTAACAGCCGTGTCTGTCAGGTAACCGTCTACCTCTACAAAATACGTTTTATGTACCTCGTATTTCGGATGAGACAGTTTATTTGCAAGATCGCCATCGTTAGTTAAAATGATCAGCCCTTCGCTTTCCTTATCCAGCCTTCCTA
>Ga0154328_1218_pt1 | contig 15150 bp, 9 predicted proteins | sample RifGroA2_FD_115856 | JGI IMG/M metagenome (GOLD analysis project Ga0154328, IMG submission 115856) | Planctomycetes bacterium GWA2_39_15
CGGACTGGATATCCTGGGATTTGTTCCTATCGGCGGTGGAATCTCAAAGGGAGCACAGTTTGCGGCAAAAGGGGCACGATTTGCCAAGACAACGAAGGGATTTAAAGGCCTCATCAATCTGACGGACGATCTCGTTAAAACATACGGGGATGACGTCGTTCAGTTTGTGGCAAAATACGGAGACGATGGCATCAAGACATTAAAAGCAACGGACGGCAAAATCCTCAAACTCTCGCAGCAATATGGGGATGATGCTGTTCGATATGTTTCTAAATATGGTGCGAATGCGGGGACTGCAATTGAAAGATACGGCAACGACGTCCTATCCCTGGCGCGTCAATATGGTGATGATGTTATCAAATACACTGCACTTTACGGCGATGACGGACTTCGGATCATTCAGAAGCATGGGAAGGACATTGTACTTTTGAGTTCAGTTTATGGGGATAATGTTATTAAAATGGCCGCACTCCATGGTGATAATGTTATATCGTATGTATCTAAATATGGCGCAAGCGGCATTAAAGTCATTGAAAAATATGGAGATGACGTTATCAGACTGGCAAAAAGACACGGAGATGACGTCATTAAGTACGTCGGTATGTATGGTGATGACGGACTCAAGCTTGCCAGAAAAGGGAAGGTCGGCCTGTTCGTAATGCGCTTTATGCCGCCAAAAGCATTTGCAAAATGTGCAAAGTTTGCCAAGTATGGACTGATTGCCACTACCCTGCTCATCATTGCCACACATCCCATCGCATTCTTATCCGGCCTGATAAATGCGCTTGCCTGGCTATTTGGCACCAGCCCGGTAATCATAGCCGTCATTCTTGGCCTCGTAGCCATCTTCTTCATCATAAGATTTCTGAGAAAATTTAAATGGTTTTTTACGCCATTTTTGGTATGTTTTAAAGTACTGAAAAGGTTTTTGTAGTCGATTTGAATTTAAAGGTTAGTTTCTGACAAATTTTTGAAAAACCGTATGAATACCTTATCTTCCGATACACATCCAGAAATTGAACGGCTTCATATCGAACTAATTCGCAAGACACCCATTTCCAGACGATTGCAGATGGTCGCCTCGCTGGTCAAGACCACACGACAACTATCCTGGCAGGGTATTTGTGAACGTTACCCGCATGATACTGAAGAAGCACGCATAGAACGTTTTCTCACTCTTTTATATAAAGACAACATTCTAGCGCGTAAGGTTGCATCTTTCCTTGCGCAGAGAAGGGAAGCAGATATGAAATGAAAATACCCGACATAATTGAGATTGCCTATAAGGTAATAAAGGCTTTTGAAAAAATTGGAATTGTTTATCATATCGGAGGTTCTCTAGCGAGTTCTGCCTTTGGTATCCCCCGTGCTACACTGGATGCAGATATCGTGGCCGATATTAAATCCGAACAGGTATCTGAGATAGAAGCACTATTAAAAGGGGAATTTTATATAAGTACGGAAATGATACAAAATGCAATTCGGTATCAATCATCCTTCAACCTCATCCATCTTGAAACACTGTTTAAAGTTGATATCTTTATTCTCAAACATCGCCCATTTGACATACAGGCTTTTGCACGCCGAGTACAAAAGACAGTTTCTGAAGATATATCGCAAAAACTATTCTTTGCCACACCCGAAGACGTCATCCTTCACAAACTGGAATGGTATAAGGAGGGAGGGAAGGTTTCAGACCGTCAATGGAGCGATATAATTGGAATATTAAGGGTACAAGGATCGCAATTAGACATACCCTATCTTGACCAATGGGCACAAGAGTTGCGCGTTTCCAATCTGCTTAAGCAGGCACTTGATGAAGTGGGATTGTTTGGTAAACAATAATGCTATTGCATGGAAGGTAAAATTTTTTATGCTATAGCTTCGACAAAAGAATTGAAATCATTCAATGTCCAATCACGTTACAAAAATCTTTCATAAAATCTGGGGTGGTTTCGCTATACCTCATAAGCCAATTCGTTTTAGATGGATTGATTTCTTGCTTGTTTTAGGCATTGCGGGACTATTCTACGGTTTTATTTCAGTCGAAAAAGAATGGACGGGCGTCTGGTATCCTGCCGTCGAAATTGACCTCAACCCATGGAACCTGCCAAAATACACCTTCTTTTCGATGGTGCGGGGGATTATCGCATATGGATTATCCCTGGCGTTTACCCTTGCTTACGGTTACTGGGCGGCAAAAGACAAAATGGCAGAGAAGGTGCTTGTGCCTTTACTTGATATCCTGCAGAGCATCCCTGTCCTTGGTTTTATGCCCGGACTGGCGCTAACTTTCGTGGGTCTGTTTCATCAGTCAAATATTGGCCTGGAACTTACCGCTATTATTATGATTTTTACCGGGCAGGTATGGAATATGACGCTTAGTTTCTATCACTCTCTTTGTTCTGTGCCAACTGATATGCGGGAGGCAGCTAAAACTTTTCGATTTAATTGGTGGCAGACCTCAAATTGGGTTGAAGTCCCCTATGCAGCAATTGGACTTGTCTGGAATAGCATGATGTCAATGTCTGGCGGTTGGTTTTTTTTGATGATAAGCGAGGCTTTTGTTCTGGGTCACAACGATTTCCGACTTCCCGGCCTTGGTTCTTATATGAGCATAGCAGTCAACCAGGGCAATTTCCCAGCCATGGTTTATGCCATCATAGCAATGATCGTTATGATTGTGTTTTTGGATATATTTTTATGGAGACCCGTAGCTGTCTGGTCACAAAAATTCAAAATCGAAGAAACTGGACAACAATTTGCAACGTCATCATCCTTCATCTTGAATTTGTTAAAAAAGGCAGGATTGTTACAGTACACAGAGGGAATTTTCATTTATCTTATAGACGTTATTGCCGGAAATCCTTCATTTAAAAAAAAGGTGCAAGTAAAAAACATCAGAAAAATACAATTCCCTTTTCGTATTTTTGTATGGACGATATATGCCGCTTTCATAGGTCTTTTTGGGTTCGGTTGCTGGAAACTATACCACATGCTTCAAATATTACCACTATCAAGCTGGGGTTGCCTCTTGTGGTATGGTTGCCTAACTTTATCCAGAGTCCTGTCTGCCGTTGCCATTGGCACACTGTGGACGTTGCCTATAGGATTAGCGATTGGACTTTCACCAAAACTCTCTCGCATATTACAACCTGTGATTCAGATTGCCGCCTCCTTTCCAGCCCCTATGCTATTTATACCGATTATTATTATTTTAAAAACCGCCGGCATAGGTCTTGGTTACGGAAGTATCGCTCTCATGCTGCTTGGAACACAGTGGTACATCCTCTTTAACGTAATAGCAGGCGCAATGTCCATCCCGACTGATTTAAAAGAGGCATCGAATCTTTACAAAATGAATCTCTGTCAAAAATTGAAAAACCTATATATTCCAGCCGTTTTCCCTTTTTTAATAACAGGCTGGGTTACGGCTACAGGCGGGGCATGGAATGCAAGCATTATTGCAGAATATGCCGTGTTTAGAGGACATACCCTAACTACCAGCGGACTTGGCGCCATAATCAGTCATGCCGCAGAAAAAGCAGATTTTGCAATGTTAACAGGCGCCGTGCTGACTATGTCAGCCTTTGTAGTGGTCTTTAATCGCCTTGTGTGGCGTAGTCTTTACAATACTGCTCAAAAAAGATATACATTATAAGATATTAAAAACCCTTATCATTATTACGATAAAAAAAAGAATGTAGTATGCCTGACCTGAATATGAGAAACAATTTACTATTATGTGAACTTAAGGATATAAATCACAGCTTTGTCCTGCCAAATGGTAATCCTGTTACGGTACTAAAGGATATTAACCTGTCCATTTTCCGCGAGGAGATAGTTGCATTGTTGGGACCTTCCGGCTGTGGAAAATCTACTCTCCTGAGAATATTGACAGGACTAATCCACCCCACAACAGGGCAAGTTCTTTATCATGGCATATCGCTAAAAGATGTTAATCCAGGAGTTAGCGTCGTTTTCCAAAATTTTGTGCTTTATCCGTGGATGACGGTGCTTGAAAACGTGGAAATAGTTTTAAAGGCAAAAGGCATATCCCGCAACGAGATCAAACAGTTTGCAGACAAGGCACTTCATGATGTAGGGCTTACGGGTTATGAGGAGGCGTATCCCAGAGAACTATCCGGCGGCATGAAACAACGCGTTGGCATTGCCCGTGCCCTTGTGGTAGAGCCAGAAATACTTTGCATGGACGAACCTTTTTCCCAGGTTGATGCATTAACCGCAGAAACCTTGCGTGCAGAAGTGCTGGATATCTGGTCTTGCGCAGAGAAAAATCCCACAACAGTCTTTATGGTCAGCCATGATATTAAAGAAGTTGTATATATGGCAGATCGCATTGTGATTATGGGCAGTAATCCCGGCTGTATCCGCAGTATTTTGCAAAATCCCCTCCCGCATCCCCGTGATTACCGGTCCGCAGAATTTCTCAGTCTTGTTGACCGAATTCATAGCATCATTACGAGCGCTATTATTCCTGATGAAGAAATTACCGCTACCCCTGTAACTGCTTCAACAGAATTCGTATTAGAGCCAATGCCAGATGCATCCGTAAACGAGATTATTGGACTACTTGAAGTTCTCAATGCCCACCAGGGAGAGAGGGACATTTTTCACCTTGCAATCGAAATCCACAAGGAGTTTGGGCATCTGATCAACATTGCCAAAGCGGCTGAATTACTGGATTTTGTTGATACTCCTAAGCAGAAAATATTGCTCACGGAACTGGGAAAAAGATTTGTGGAATCCGATACCAAAGACAGGAAGCGTCTCTGGAAAGAGCAGTTGTATAAATTGACAATTTACAATCGTATCCTTGACATGCTCAAAAATGCGCCTAAAGGAAGACTGGAACGTAATCATGTTGAGGAAGAACTTGTTTTACACTTGCCGCAGGAAGATCCATTAAAGATGTTTAACATCCTCACCAGTTGGGCGCGATACGGAGAACTCTTTGCCTATAGCGAGGATACAGGATATATTACTTTTGAGTAGAACTACACAGAATATTTTGATAACCTAGTAAAGTTTTTTAGCCGGGCGCCGATTTGAATTTATTATATTATCTCCGTTTAGGAATATTTTTGTTGGAAAATAATTAAATGCTATTACAAATATTATTGTTTTTTGTTGGTCTTGTAGGGCTGTATTTTGGAGCTGAATGGCTTGTAAAGGGGGCATCCAGGTTTGCGCGTTCCTTCAATATTAAACCTGTAGTCATAGGACTCACGATAGTAGCTTTTGGCACCTCTATGCCAGAACTTGTTACCAGTGTGATGGCAAGTATCAAACATTCAAGTGACATTGCAATGGGTAATGTCATTGGAAGCAACATTGCTAATATCGGGCTTATATTGGGGCTATCCGCCATTGTTCAACCTTTGCGTATTGATATGAACCTCATCTACCGCGAGATGCCAATCGTGGTTGGCATCTCTATGCTTTTGTACTTCATGGGATGGGATGGCACTCTTAGCCGATTGGAAGGGGGTGTATTGCTCGGAGGTATTTTCTCTTATACTTATTACGTATATCGCGTCGCCCTGAAAGAACCTGATGCCGTCGAACTGGAATACAAGGAGTTTGAGGAGTTTCTCGAAACAAAAAATAATACAGTTACAAAGGATATATTTTTGATTGCAATTGGGCTTGCCAGTCTTGTAGGAGGCGCATACCTGCTGGTTCATTCAGCCATGTATGTCGCCAGGATCATAGGTATCAGCGAGCTTGTTATAGGTCTCACTGTTATTGCAGTAGGCACCTCTCTGCCTGAATTAGCCACTTCTGTGATTGCCGCCATCCGCAAGGAATCAGATATCAGCGTAGGTAATGTTTTGGGAAGTAACATCTTTAATATTCTTGCTGTGCTGGGTATAGCTGCAATAATTCAGCCCTTACAAGTTAATAATGCTTCACTGCGTGTTGATATGCCCGTCATGCTCTTATTCAGCATATTCCTCATTCCCATAATTACATGGAAATTTGTACTTACACGTTTGCAGGGAGTATTTTTGTTGATTGGATATGGTATCTACATACTCTGGTTATTCAAATAATTTTCTATACATTTCCACTCCCAATCAGGCTACCTCAGGCTGAGACTTTTTTACGCCACCAAGACACCAATCCACAAAGAAAATACACAGTGTTTTTATGCCTTTGTGGCAGTTTAAATTCCTTAACATTTAATTAATTCCAATCCAATCTTCGCAACCCTTTCTGGTTTTATCTGAGTCATACATCGGTGATCCTTCGGGCATACTTTAAGCTGACAGGCAAGACAATCCACATCTGCCCTGATAACCTGTCCTATTTCTGCGGGAGTATCTGTGTACCGTGGGTCATTTGGCCCCATCAGTGTCACTACCGGTCTTTTAAAGGCTACTGCTATATGTCTTGGACCAGAATCTACAGTAATCAATAAATCGCATCTTTTTATCAACGCCTTAAGGACGTCCAAGGATATGATTTGATTAGCCAAATTTATCAGTTTTGATTTTACTGCACGTTCAATATCCAGCGCCAGTTTCATTTCGTGCGGCGCGCAGATAATGGCTATATTACAATCCAATTGTTTATTAATGAGGTCTACTGTCTGTGCAAATCCTTCTGCCGTCCAGCATTTTGAAGAGCCATACGCCGCTCCGGGATTTAAAAGGATGAGCGATTTATCGTTGCTTAGATTGTAATTTTCCATGATTTCTGCTGCACGACGCTGCCATTCCTCAGTAATAAATAATTCCAATTCCTTTGAGCGTACTTCACACCCAATCCCTGTACACAAACGCAGGTAATAATCTCCCATATAGGTTGGGCGAAAACGTCCATTTTCATACAATCGGTCTATTCCATCGGTAAGCAACCATGAACGTGCATCCCTTTTGTAGCCTATGCGCCGTTTCACCCCGCCAAACCAGAACAATACGGCGGAACTAAAGGAATTGGGAAATAAAAAACCGAGGTCATATTTTTCTGATTGAATTTGCCTGATAATGGAAACATATCGCAGCCCGCTTTGCCGCTGACCATCCGAGTCTAAAAGAAGTATCTCATCAAACCACGGAGCCCCTTCAATGAGCTTCAGGACATAGGATTTTAAGGCGATGGTTATTCTGGCGTTTGGAAAGTTTTCCCTGATACAGCGGAAGGCAGGCGTAGCCGTGACAACATCACCTACCCAGTTGGGTGATCGGATAATGATATTATGGATATTAGACGGTTTTACCAATGAAACCTCATATAAAACTAATACCAAGTTGCATTCTAAATATATGATACCCCTAACCTAACCCTCTCCCTCAAGGGGAGAGGACTCACAAATATACCCCTCCATTGATGGGAGGGATGAGGGGAGGGTGATCATGTGAACGCAACTTAGTATAAACAAAACAATTAAAAGTATTCTTGATTTAATAGTAACATTTAGTAAATTGTCAAGGCAAGTATTATTAACATAAAATTTCTCTACGCTTTTTCTATTGACAGTTGCTTTCTTCACCAATATTATAAACCATTAAAATTCATGTATTGATCATTTATAGAAGAAACACGAGATACCCCATATGCCGCTTTACGAAATTATATCCCTAATAGGTTTTATCCTGGGTACGACCCTGCACATTGTCCTTTCAATACTGATTGTGCAGCGAAAACATAAAACGAGGAGTGAACTCGTATTCCTCTTCCTCGTTATCAGCGTTGCTATGTGGCACTTTGGGAACGCCGTGTCTTCATTCAGTTTTATACTGTTTGGTAAAGGCATTCCATCCGTCAACCTTGTTGCTGACTCTATTTCATACGCAGGGATTGGTTTTATGCCCAGCCTGCTGTTACACACCGCAGTTTTGTTCCTGTTTGAAAGCAGACCTCAGATTAAAAAAAATCTGCAGAGACTTATTATAATTGCCTTTTATCTGCCCGTGATACCATTTTCAGTGGTTATAAAAAAATTTATACTATCAGAAGACACCTATCTAATGGTCACCGCCACTCAGCTTGTCAAACCATTTGTGTTATGGTTAGTAATAGCGTTGTTTATTGCCGCAAGTATTTCCAGGCGGCTTGCAAAGATGGTAGAAGAAAAAGAAGTGCAAAAGTTTCATCTGGCTATCTTCTGGTCGGTAATTGCAATCGCAATACTCATCGGATTTACACTCCTTTTTGAAGGTAATAAGCTTCCCTATATCGGAAACTATCTTGTATTAATTTCCATGTTATCGTCAATCTTCCCAAGCATTATCTTCTCCTATTATGTTTACCGGTATAATTATATGGAATTTGTGCTGAGGCGCAGTGTTTTTTATTCATTCCTTACCTTAATCTTGATTTGTCTCTATTATTTTGGAATTAAGAAGTTAAGCAAAACACTGGAACATCATTACTTTGTGAATGCAAAGATATTAGAGTCTGTCTTTGTCATCAGCCTTGTATTCTGGTTTCCAACACTCAAGGAAAGGATTCAGAAACTTATTAGAAAACTAATATTCTTCCGTATTGCAAACAGTGAGTATATGTTAAACGAATTGAGCCACGTTATTAGTGCGGATCCTCTGGTTAACTTCAACAAACTGCTCGAGTACGTAGTCACGTCCATTAATAAAGCAACTGCCATAAAATCCATCAATCTCCTCCTTTTCAAGAGTGAACGGACTCAAATTATCGGTAATAAAAAATACGAACCTGTTACTCAATCAGATTTACAACACATAATACAATTTTTTGCCAACGGGGAATATGTTGTTCTGAACAGGTACGAGGTAAAGGAAGTCTCAATCATAAATGAAATGCGACTTCTGGATGCAATCTTTCTATTCCCGATATTTGTCAACCGCAGACTTACAGGACTTCTATGCCTGGGACGTGCCAGACGAGGTGTGTCGATTACTTCTGACAACCTGGATCAACTAATGATTATTGCCAATGAAATCGGCTCTGCAGTGGAAAAATCAAAGATCATAGAAGAAAAACTCCTCCTGGAAAGAAAGATGTACGAAAATGAAAAATTATCCAGCCTTGGCCGCCTTTCCACAAGCGTAGCGCATGAGGTCAAAAATCCACTCAGCTCAATTAAGGCTATTGTTCAGGTCATGCGGGAAGACTTGAAAAACAATGAGTCCTTGCAAGAAGATCTTACCATTATCGTGGATGAAATAGACCGGCTGACCAAGGTCGTCAATCAACTATTGCAATTTGCAAAACCGACCAGCGAATTGAAAACCAGCGTCAGGATTGGAGATGTTATTAATTCAACGCTGGTTGTTCTCAATCATGAGGCAAAACAGAATAAAATCGCTACGTTCTGCCAGATTCCAAACGATCTCCCGGCAATCATCACTGATGAAGGGGCATTAAAAGAGGTATTTTTTAATCTGATTCATAATGCCATCCAGGCGATGCCTTCAGGTGGCGAGATAAATATTAACGCCCATTATCAACCCAGCAACCATATGATTCAAGTAACGATAGCCGATACCGGCATTGGCATACCGCAAGCGTCCGTTCAAAAAATATTCGAACCATTCTATACTACGAAACAAACAGGAACGGGACTGGGTCTTTCCATTGTAAAAAAGAAACTTGAAGAGATGGATGCTGCAATTCGTGTCGAAAACAATGGGGAAAAGGGGGTTTCGTTTATCATAAACTTTCCTTTAAATGAACCTATATTAACACAATTTTAAAACCATGCAAAAGCCATCAATATTAATTGTAGACGATGAAAAAGCCGCACGCTATGGGATGAAAAAGATACTCCAGAAGGACAACTATACTGTTTACGAAGCAAAAGACGGCGCCGACGCCCTGCAAATTATAAAGACGCAACACCCTGAATTGATATTTCTGGATATCAACATGCCGCAGCTCGATGGAATGAAGATACTTGAAATGATCAGCGCAATAAAAAATCCCCCCCTCGTGGTCATCGTCACTGCTTACGGTTCTGAAAAGATTGCCGTTGAGGCTATGAAAAAGGGCGCCTACGATTATATTGCAAAACCATACGAAATTGACGAACTTCGGATTATTGCAAAAAATGCCTTCGAAAGACTTGCCTTACAGGAAGAAAATGCCCGTCTCCGCTTAGAAATTGGGCGATTGGGAGGCATGGGTGAAATCATTGGCCAGAGCGAGGCAATAAAGGATGTGTTTGACAGGATTGAAAAAGTTGGCACAACTGATGTCACGGTGCTAATCCAGGGCGAAAGCGGCAGCGGCAAGGAGCTTGTGGCAAGAGAAATCCATAAACGCAGTAAGCGTAAAAACGAGCCTCTCATTATTATGAACTGTGCCGCAGTGCCAGAAACATTAATAGAAAGTGAACTTTTTGGACACGAAAAAGGCGCATTTACAGGCGCTACAGAAAGAAGATTAGGTAAATTTGAACTCGCAAACAAGGGAACGATATTTCTCGATGAAATAGGCGACATGAGTCTAAGCACACAATCAAAACTTCTGCGCGTCTTGCAGGAACAAAAATTTGAGCGTCTGGGCGGTGCGGAAACCCTCACCGTTGATGTAAGAATTATAAGCGCCACCCACCGTGACCTTGAAGAAGAAATTGAGGAAGGCAGATTTAGAGAGGATCTATATTACAGGATAAAGGTGGTAAATATAAACATACCTTCGCTTAGACACAGAAAAGAAGATATTCCCCTGTTAGCAAACCGTTTTATACAACACTTCTCCGAAAAACATCAAAAGAGGCTTCTATCAATTTCCAACGAGGCAATGAAGTATTTAGTGTCTTATAATTGGCCTGGTAATGTCCGCCAGCTCAAGAACTTCATTGAGAGCGCCGTTGTGCTTGCCAATAGCGAAATTATTAATACATCAGATCTGCCAGAAGAGTTAAAACATCCTGAAAACAATACGGTAACACTTAAAAACTTAGATTACAATCTTTCATTCAGAGATGCAAAGAAGATACTTATAGAGAACTTTGAGCGTGATTTTATAACAAAGAAGCTTGAAGAATGCGGTGGGAATGTCAGTCGCGCCGCTGAGTCGCTTGACATGCACCGGCAGAACCTTCAGCAAAAGATACGAGAATTGCGTATAAAATAATTACAAACAAAAAAGGGGAAGGTTTTTAGCCTTCCCCTTAATATTATTATTTAAAAACCTGCGTTCTTATTTTACACCTTTTAACGTCTTTTCCATTCTGGAAAGAAGTGTGCTCACCTCGGCGAGATTTATTTTTGGCGAAGTAACCCTTTCACGCAATAATGCAAAGGTCTTGTCCAACTCCTCTGATGCAGGTCCCAAATCCCATTTCTGCTGAGATGCAGGTTCAGTTGCGCCCCTGCCTGGTGGAATTGCTGAACCTGAGCCTCCGCCCTTAATCTTTGCTAACTCCTGCTCTAAAGCTGCTTTTGCTTGCTGGAGGTCTGAAAGAGCCTTTTGTTTTTCGGCAAGCTCCTGGTCGGCAATTTTCTTTGCTTCTGTGTAATATATAAGTTGATTCTTTATCTCATCCTGATGCCTCTTCATGTCCGCAGCCTGTAAATCGGCTTTTTCAGAAATCTTCTTGCCCTCTCCTTCAATAGAAGCTATCTGTTGCGCTAATTTATTCTTCGCTTCTTCTAATGCATTAATCTTATTTTGCTGTTCCTGAATAACGGTTTGTAAACCACCAAGCTGGACTCCTACAGCCACTTTGATAGCGCCAAAGGTATCCACTTCCTTCTGCAATTCAGCCGTCTTTGCTGCCAAACCAGCTTTTTCTGCGGTACAGGCAGTAAATTTATCCACAACCTCTTTCTTTGCAGCCTCAACTTTATCTAAATTTTCAATCATTTCTGGAACTTTTAACACCTCTTTACGCCCTGCGGCAAGCTGCCTCTCAAGGGCGTGTACCCGTTCCTTTTGTAACTTGTATTTCTGTGTAACTGATATTCCAAAACCAACACACAGCAGTCCAAAAAGACCTACCAATACTACCATAACTGCTTTCGTTTTCATGTTACAACTAGACATTGGATACCCCCTTTAGCTTAAACAATTTTACTTTCTAATTGCCTGCTTTATTTCTATAATTAGTTAAATAATAAAAAATTTAAATTCGGTTGCCTTTGTTAGCGACTTTTTATATACGCAACCGAGATGGATGCGCTACCATAAACAATGAGATGGTTACACTACAAGTTTGAAATTCTCAACGCTAAAATTTAAATTGTCCCGTATTGACAAACTGCAGTTTGGGAATAATAGCAAAATATAAATCAAGTTTCAAGTAAAATTGTTATGAAAAAAATTGCCGCAAAATTGAGCTTGATTTTTTAAGCAGTATATTATCATAATAACGTTATTATATTATTACTCCGTATAAGCCTTTTTAGCAAACGCTTATACAGCATAAATCCTTAATTTAAACTTACTTATCACGCTGCGTGTAATTAGTTTCATTTTTAACTATGCTATTCCACGTATTTTAGAAAATTACCTTGTTTTATTTGCCAGGTGCCGCTTCAGATAAGACAAATAAGACAAAAATTGACCGCATTCAACTTGCCCATTTATCTAAAAAGAAAATAGAAATACGCTTGAAACTCCTATGAGTAAAGATAGTTTTGTCCATCTACATGTACACAGCGAGTATAGCCTTCTTGACGGCGCTTGCAAAATTAACGACCTTGTGGATAAGGCAGTCCAGCTTAAGATGCCCGCCCTTGCCCTAACTGACCACGGAAACCTTTTTGGCGCCGTGGAATTTTATGAAGCTGCACGGTCGAGGGGTATAAAACCCATTCTGGGCTACGAGGCGTATGTGGCGCAAGGCAGTCGTCTTGATAAAGAATCTAAAAATGGAAAAGAAACTCTCAGCCACATAACCCTTCTTGTGGAAAACCATGAAGGATATCGCAATCTTTTAAAACTCTCCACTTCGGCATACCTTGAAGGTTTCTACTATAAACCCAGGATTGATAAGACACTCCTTCAGGCGCATTCCAAAGGGCTCATTTGCATGAGTGGATGTATGACCTCGGAAATTAATCGCTATTTGATGAACAATCGCTTTGAAGATGCTGTAAAAGTGGCGAAGGGATACAAAGAGATATTCGGCCCAGACCATTTTTACTTAGAAATCCAAAACAACAATCTTGAACAACAGGCAAGATTAGTATCAGGGGCATGTGAAATAGGAAAGAAATTAGACATTCCGTTAGTCGCTACGAATGATATCCATTATATGAATATGGACGATGCCCTGGCGCACGACGCCCTATTATGCATAAATACGGGAAAACACCTGGCAGACGTACAAAGGCTGCGGTTTGGAACCAGCGAATTTTATTTTAAAAATTTTCAGGAAATGCACGCTATCTTTCAACATATCCCTGGATCCCTTGAAAATACCTTAAAAATTGCCAATCGTTGCAATCTGGAAATGACTTTCGGGAAGCTCCACTTACCCAAATTTACTCCACCACAAGGGTTCACAAATAGCACCTATCTCAGAAAACTTTGCGAAGAAGGCGCAATTCGAAAATATGGCTCAATTACACAGAATATACGCGACCGCCTTGACCATGAACTCAAAGTTATTGAAAACACGGGTTTTGTGGACTATTTTTTGATTGTCTGGGATTTCATTCATTTTGCCATACAACATCGCATCCCTGCTACAGGACGCGGCTCAGGCGCCGGCAGCCTTGTTGCCTATGTATTAAGCATAACGAACATAGACCCCATTGAAAACGATTTACTATTTGAGAGATTTCTTAACGCCGAAAGAATCTCCATGCCCGATCTTGATATTGACTTCTGTGCAGAAGGGCGTGAGAAGGTTATCCAGTACGTTAAGGAAAAATATGGTGGAAATAGTAACGTAGCCCAGATTATCACGTTTGGGACAATGAAGGCAAAGGCAGTCATTCGGGATGTTGGACGGGTAATGAATATTCCCCTGTCTGAAGTAGATAAGGTTGCCAAGCTTATCCCCCATACCTTAAACATCACGCTAAAAGAAGCGCTGGAGCAAGAGCCTTCTTTAAAGGCGTTGTACGAGAGCGAAAAACATATTCACGAACTGTTTGACATTGCTAAAAAGCTGGAGGGGCTGTGCCGCCATGCATCGGTACATGCAGCGGGTATCGTAATTTCAGATGAACCGCTAACCGAATACGTACCTCTGGCAAAAAGCGGAGACGTGGTAACGACACAATTCTATGATGAAATACTGGTGGACAAAATTGGGTTGTTGAAGGCGGATTTTCTTGGCGTTAGGAAGTTAACGGTCATTGACAAGGCGCTCAAATTGATCCGCGAAACCACAGGGAAAGATATTGACCTTACAAAAATCCCTATGGATGACAGGGCTACATACGATTTGTTATCCCGCGGAGATGTAAAAGGCGTTTTTCAAGTAGAAACCAGCCGGGGCTTCAGGGAACTTTTAAAGAAACTAAAACCAGATAAATTTGCAGATATCTTGCCTCTTGTGGCGTTGTACAGACCGGGCCCCCTGCAAAGCGGCATGGTGGATTCCTTTATCAACCGGAAACATGGCAAGGAAGAGACAACATATCTTCATCCTTCCCTTGAACCTATCCTGAAAGAGACGCATGGAGTAATTCTATATCAGGAGCAGGTCATGCGTATTGCCAATCGTTTAGCTGGATTTTCCCTAAACCAGGCTGATAATCTCCGCAAGGCAATGGGAAAGAAGAAGCCGGAGATCATGGCAAAATTCAAAGACCAGTTTATGAGCGGCTCTGTAGCAAATGGAATCCCTAAAGAAACTGCCCAGAGTATATTTGAATTGATGGAATTTTTTGCAGGATATGGGTTCAACAAGTCTCATTCCGCCGCTTATGCAGTAATTACATACCAAACCGCCTATTTGAAAGCAAATTATACCGTCCAGTACATGGTTGCTCAGTTGAGTTGCGAAAAAGAAAACACCGATAAAATCGTGGAATATATTGAAGATTGCCGTCGCATGGGTATTGAAGTAATCAAACCGGATGTTAATGAAAGTCAAAATGACTTTACTATTTCTGATGGAAACAAGATACGAATCGGGCTTGGCGCAATAAAGAACGTGGGCAATAAGGCTATTGAATCCATAATTGAATCCAGAAACAAAACAGGGCGATTCACTTCCATCCTGGAGCTTTGCAACCGGGT
>Ga0154328_1186_pt1 | contig 14767 bp, 15 predicted proteins | sample RifGroA2_FD_115856 | JGI IMG/M metagenome (GOLD analysis project Ga0154328, IMG submission 115856) | Planctomycetes bacterium GWA2_39_15
TATTTTGTTAAGTCTTTCTTCTTGATCCATCTTTGCGTCCTCAGCGCTCTCTGCGGTGAATAGTTACTTATTTTCTTCTTTAAATTCCATAGCGCCTCCATACAGGGCACTGGCCCCGCCAGTAAGCTGACTCTGCGAGTCTATGAGGAAGTTGGCTGATGTGACAACCTTATTCCCCTCCTCCAGACCTTCCAGGACAGGGTAATAATCACCCGCCTTTGGGCCGAGAGTGACTTCTTTTCCCATATATTGTCCGTTGCCTTTATCTATATAGACAATCTTTCTTATGCCGGTATCTAATACTGCAGTTGCTGGAATGGCAAGTACCTGTGTGGTTTTCTCAAGATGCATCCCACACTTTGTACAATCAGCAGGTTTATCAGAAATTACTTCCTGATGCATTGGACAAGCGTAAACTGTGCGCTTCTTGGGTTCGATTTTTCTAGTCTTTATTCCTAACGCTTCCTTGACTTCCCATCGTCCCATTTGCCTTTTACAATCCGGACATTCTCCAGGTTTATCTGAGGTCATGCAGGCCATGGGACACATGTATACGAATTTTTCTTTCTTTTCACCTGTGGGTAGAGTTATTGTTATACTCTTTTGTAACATCATGCCACACATTGGACATGACTTTGGTGCGGTGGTCGGATCCCATTCTTGTGGGCAAATACATGTTAACTTTTCACCAGAAACTTCAATAGGTAGCTCCTTTTTTTCAAGATGCATACCACATACTGGACAGTCACCATCTGTTTTTGATGCATAGCATTTCATAGGGCACTCGTATAGAGTCTCTGTTTTAACCGACGGTTCTTTTTTTACAATTTCTTCTCCTTTAGAGACAGGAACTTTTTCCAGTTCCATTCCGCACACAGGGCAATTCCCAGGTTCTTTAGAACTATGGCATTTCATGGGACATATATATTCATATTCGGCTTCTTGCTGTGTAGACGACTCTTTAGTAGCAACCAGCTCAATTTGACTAGGGGGGGTTTTTGTAAATGGAATATTATCCTCTGGACATATCCCCGGTCTGCTGGACTTTATTTCAGGGTGATTTGGGCAGACATAATCCAATCCACTTACGTAATTCTGACCCTGTTTATCAAGCTCTTCAATAGGTATTCGTATGCGGGCATTGACATACATGGAAGGTTTGAGTTTGAGTTGGTGGTTAGGGATATCGCAACGAATCTTTACTGACCGTGTCTTGTCATCCAGGAAGGGTTCTATAAAGGCTATCTTTCCAATAAAAGCCTCTCCTGGATATGCGGGGGTTGTGACTTCCACCTCCTGTCCGACCTTAATCCATGCCATTTCATATTCATAAATATTGGCCTTCATCCATACATTCAATAGGTCGGCTACGGTGTATAGCATCTCGCCCTGCATAACGTATTGGCCTTCCAATGCCTTTTTCTCTATGACAATGCCGCTAATAGAGGCATATATAACGGTATGTTGTTTTATCTTTTTATCTTTCGTAAGTTCTTCAATCTGTTTTTCTGTGACACCCCACCACAATAATCTCCTTTTGGACGCATCAACGAGTAATTTCGCGCCGTTTATTACTTCATCAAAAGGACTCTCCGTAACTTTTTCTAAGGTTTCCAGCGCTAACAGATATTCTTCCTGCGTAGATACAAGGTCGGGACTATATATCCAGACCATGGATTCCCCCTTTACAACTTGAGTACCTGTGAAATCAACAAAGAGCTTATCAATCCTGCCCGGTATCCATGCCGAGACTAAGGCCTTGAGTCTTTCGTCATATTCAATTATTCCAACGGTATAAATGTCTTTAGTCAATGATCTAAATCCAACCACGTCGGTTTTGACCTGTGCTAGTTTACGGGCTCGTTCACTCAGTTCTATGGTAGCGAGTGCGCCTGCTTCTTCGGCGCCCGCACCTTTTTCATACACTGAAATCAGGTCCATAGCGCAAATAGGACATTTGCCGGGTTTATCCATCTTAACGGAAGGATGCATACCGCAGGTCCAATAAAATATCTTCTTTTCTTTTATTTCTTCTGCGCTTGCGGAAGAGACAAGGTTTAATACACCTTGTAGAGACGCATTGCAATGCGTCTCTACACCATCGGGCACGTGAGTACAAAGAAGGATACCAAGAATAACAACCACAGGTTTAATCAAGTTGGACACGGACAAACAAGTTTGTCCGTGCCACCCTCTTCTATTGAAATTTCTGTACTTGTGAAGAAGTTTTTTAAAGGACATAGAGCACCCCATTCGTAATTAGTTGTGAAAGAAAGGAGAATGGGAGAGGATGGAGAAGTGGAGAAAAGAGCAATTTATTTCTTTTTTTCCATTTTTCCATTTTTCCATTTCCCCTTAATTTATTTTCGTGTTTATTCGTGTAAATTCGTGGGTGAATAGTTATAGTTGTTCTATTGCGTCAGCTGCATACCAACAGCTTTTTCCAGGTTTGCCAGGTTTTGCTCGAAATCAGTCAGTGCCCTGTAGTAAAGCAGTCTTGAATTCAAAAGAATTCTCTGGCTGTCAATCAAGGCAAGAAAATCTATCCTGTCAGCCTCATATCCAATACGGGCAGCCTTTAATGACTGCTCGGCCTGTGGGATTACTCCTGTTTTATAAAGATTTATTGTGCTTTCAGAGGATTGTACTTTAATTAAATAATCTTTGACCTCAAATAATGTCTTGTTGTTGGCGAAGCGATAATCCGACTTAACTGCATTAAGTTCTTCTTTTGATTCTTTTACTTTTGAACGATTCTTGGGCCAAAACCATGGAACATTGATAGTAAACGCAGATGCCCATGTATCAGACCGTTTATCTTCTTGCATATATTCCACCATAGGTTCAAAATCTGCATAGTAATAATCCTTCTTAGAAAGTTTTAAGGTTGCTTCTTCCCTTTTAATAGCGTGATCATACTTCTTTAGTTCAGGTCTATTTTTAATAGCAATGTCTTCCAGTTCTTTTATCGTTAAGTTCAGGATGTGTTTTTTAAAAGGGCGAGGCTTTCCCAAAGGAGTTTGTGTAGGTCTGTCTAATAAAGTATTTAATCGGGCAATTAAAGATTCTTTTTCCTTGTTTAAAACAATCATGTTGTTGGCTAATGTGGATAATTCAACCTGTGCTGCAAGGACATCCCTCTGTGTAGTTTTACCAACAGAATACTTTGTCGCTGCTATTTTTGTAAACTTGCGGAGCAAATCTCTGTTTTCTTCAGTAATGTCTATTGCGTTGTTAATGTAATGGAGTTCATAGAAGGTGGATTTAATAAGAGCAATAATTTCCTGTATTTTAGACTGCCATTCCCTTTCTGTAATGTTTGCTTCTTCTACAGCTACTTCACCTTTGAGACGTAGTTTCCCGGGGAATGGTATCTTTTGTGAAACGCTGTAGCGCTGTTGCAGCATTTCAGTTTGTCCATTAATATTTATAGGGCTGTTAGACATATCATAAGAACCGGCGCGAATGGATGGGTCATCCAGTGACTTAGCCTGTGTAATCTTAGCCTTTGCAGCATTTAAGCGTTTCTGGGCTGCAATGATCTCAGGATTATGTTCTGTGGCCTCCTGTACTAACCATTTTAAGTCCAATGGTGCTTCTGGCTCATTTAGTTCAATGATAACATTCTTACTGTCTGTTTGTTTATGGGGGTTTTTATTTATTTCTTCAGCAAAAGTGGTTGTAATGGAGAAAATAAACAGGATAGGCAAAAGCAGAAATTGTTTCGATGGTATTTTACTCATGTTGAGCTCCGCTAGATATACATTGCTACAATTAGCAAAAAGTTGATCTTTGAAACTTATTGTCTAGAGCCTTAGACATGTAGCTTACAACTAGTAGCAGGTAACCATTAGATTATCCACATTTAATCATGTGGCACGTCTTTGTTTTACAATCCATTGTATGGGCGGATAAAAAGGGCTTATAAAACAAAGACAAACAGATTGTTAAAGTAATAAAAAGCGACAAAAAACAAGAAAGACATAAACGTGCTTCTTTTTTCAGAAAAGAAAGTGTATTCCCGAAATGAGAAGGTATCGTTTGATGGCCAACTAAACGTCTAATTCGATCTTCAACAATCTCATGCCCCCTGTAAAATGAAACAGGAGGGGATATTATGTTTACCGCATTAGATTTGGATAATTTTACAAGTGCACTTGCAAGTTCTAAAGGTTCTCTGGAGAAGTTTATGGCATTATCATCTGCTGCCTTTTCTGATGCAGAAGAGAATATGTTTAACAAATAAGGGTTCATTGGAAGAAAGAAATTAAGTGCATGAAGCACCTGTATAATAAATAGTTTTAAAGGAACTTTATTATTTTTGTGATGTATTTCATGGAGAATCACGGCTAGAAGTTCTTTTGTTGTTAGATAAGAACAAATACCTGTGGATAAGTATATTTTTGGTTTCCAAAGACCTGATGTAAAGGCACAACGTAAATTACTATTATCAAGAAGTACAACGTGGTTATAAAGACGAATACTGGATAAAATGTTTTTTAACTTAGGATTGTAATTAAGGGATAGGGGGGAGGTAAGTGAACGTGTAAAAGTGTAACTCAGTAATAATATGGAAAGCATTTTGTAGATAGCCATACATATTCCAACAAAGAGTATCGCAATACAACCCCAAGGCACTAACATAAAAAGAGTACGTAGTGTAAAGAAGCATTTTAAACAAATACTATCACAACAGGTAACATATTGATAAGCATACTTGGTATCAGATATGTACCCCCTTAAGCCCATTGCGATGCCTGTGATAACAGTGCATAAAATCGCAAGGTTAATAAATACTATAGCTGCAAAATATAATTGTGCCTTTTCTTGTTGGTTCTTAATTAAGTTTTTCATATGACATTTCCAGTACACACCGCTTAACATCCTTGTGTGTTATTTAGTAAATGATTTTCTTTGTCTTTTGGATTCAATCAGTTTGGTGAAATATTCTATCTTATCTGGATCTATCTGTGCCATATAATCAACAAAGTGTGCAATTGCAGTCTGGAAAGAAAATTCAGAAACACCTTCAACAACCTTTTTTGATACAAGTTCATAAAATTGTTCTTTGTTATGAGCAGGTTTATATAAATATGCCTTTCCGACCTTTCTTTTTGTAAGAAGGCATTTCTTAACCATTCTATTAGTAACAGTAATTACTGTTGAATATGAGACGTTTCTGTCAGCAGAAAAAATGTCCAGAATATTCTTTACAGAGGACTCCCCACGATCCCATAATACCTCCACAATATCTTTCTCCAGTGACCCCAAGACTTGGTTTAGCCCTTCTTTAAAAGGGTTGAAATTGAATTTTAAATTTAATTTGTTGCTCATAGCTGTATTTAAATAAAAGTAGATTATGCCTTGAGTAGATTAAGAACTCAAAAGCATTATATTCTACATACTGTAAAATATGCAAGAAAATTTTATGATAATTGATTAATTGTACATTTATGCTATAATTTTTTGAAATAAAATGTATCTGTTCTTGTAGACTGATGCTGAAACAAGTAATAATTTGTTACCAGTAAATATGCAATATAATATCACACATTTTTAAAAGGTCATTCTTATTATGAAAATACTAGTGACGGGTGGGGCAGGCTTTATTGCTTCTCATTTGGTAGATAGATTGATTGAAGAAGGGCATTATGTAATTGTAGTTGATAACCTTTCCGCTGGAAGAAAAGAAAATGTCAATCCAAAGGCATCATTTTATAAGGTAGATATTTGTGACTCAGTAGCGTTGGAAGATGTTTTTAAGAAGGAGGGACCCGAGATTGTTGACCATCATGCCGCTCATGTTGATGTGAGAAAATCTGTAGAGATGCCAGTTTATGACGCTAATATTAATATTTTGGGCTCTCTAAACCTTTGCGAATTGTCAAAAAAATATCAAGTCAAAAAGTTCATATATGTTTCAACAGGCGGCGCTGTTTATGGTGAACCTAAGAATTTGCCAGTCAAGGAAACATGCCCCGTTGAACCTCTCTCACAGTATGGAGTGAGCAAGCACACAGTAGAACATTACTTGTCTATTTTCTATAAATTATATGGACTGAATTTTACTGTCTTAAGGTATCCTAACGTTTACGGACCAAGACAGTCTCCATATGGTGAGGCCGGGGTGGTGGCAATTTTCACTGAATTAATACTTCAGAATAAACATCCAACAATTTTTGGTGATGGTTCTAAGACTAGAGATTATGTCTATGTTGAGGACATTATTGCAGCAAATATGAGAGTTCTTGATAATGTAGGAAACGGAGAGATTTACAATCTGGGGTGGGGGAAAGAAATTTCAGATTTAGAAGTATTCAATACCGTCAGAAGGGCGCTGGGATCAGATATTGAGCCCATTTTTAGTCAAAAGCGCCCTGGCGAGATTGATCATATAAGTTTAGATAGCTCAAAGGCAATGAAAGAACTTAAATGGAAACCAAAAGTAACCTTTGAGGAAGGTGTAAAACTAGCAACTCAGTATTACAGAGAATTAACAAAACATTAATACAAACGAGATTATTATCGTTTTGTCCATTGGAAACTTTTTCTGGCACCCTTTTGGCCATATTTTTTACGTTCCTTCATTCTACTGTCTCTTGTTAAAAATCCTCCTTCACGCAAAGGTTCGGCAAGAGCCGAGTCTGATTTCACTAAGGCACGTGCAATACCAAGAGATATTGCCCCTGCCTGACCAGTTATACCTCCTCCGTTGACATTTGCCAAAACGTCAAAATCTCCTTGTGCTTTTGTAGCTTTTAAAGGGGAGCATACCATGCCTCTATCTCTGTCTATTGGGAAATAGCTATCTAGCTCCTTATTATTTACTGTGATCTTCCCATTCCCTTTTTTTAACCTTACTCTTGCAATAGATGTTTTACGTCTTCCTGTGCCCCAAATGTATTGTTCTACCGCCACGTTTCTCTCCTTCTATTAATTACGAATTACTAATTCTTTTGGTTGTTGTGCTTGATGTGGGTGCTCAGCACCTGCATAAATTTTTAATTTTTTCAGCATAGCTTTCCCTAGCTTTGATCTGGGTAGCATTCTTTTTACCGATCGGTTGAACACTTTTTCAGGTGCAGTTTCAAGGGTCTTTCCCACCATACGTTTTCTCAAACCACCCTGAAAATGAGTTACATAATAATGAATTTTCTCCTTCATCTTTTTTCCAGTAAGCTTTACCTGACTAGCATTAGTAATAATAACAAAATCTCCAACATCAACATGGGGTGTATATTCTGGTTTGTGTTTACCTTGAAGGACTCTTGAAACGGTGGTTAGCATCCGTCCAAGAATCTTATCCTTGGCATCTACTATATACCAATTTCTTTTTACATTTTCTTTTTTAGCCATAAAAGTGTTCATTTTATTATATTCCTTAAACTGAGTGTATCAAAAAAAGCGCCTTATGCAAGATAAGGCGCTTTTTTATCATAAACTACTTATAAACAAGAGTCTATTTATGGCAAGGACAAGGGTCTGTCTTACCTGACTCACATTTCTCTTTGCACTTTGCATCTTTTGGGCAAGCACAAGCCGCTGCAAAAGTATTAGCAACGCCAACACTAAACATCAAAGCACCAACAAATGCCATAGTAATACCAATTTTCTTTAACATTTTACATTTCCTCTAAAATATTATGTATTAAATAAAGATAGGGTACGTTAATTATTATTTCTTACAAGTACAATCTTTAGATTTTCCTGAACAATGACTGCAAGGACATCCTTCTGGACACTCACATGCACCGGCGATAGCAGATTTTACAAGCGTTGGTACGTTTGTTAAGCCGATTCCAAACATGAGTGCACCAAACACCATCAACGAAACATACAGTTTTCTCACTAACCATCACCTCCTTAGTCTTTAATATACTTCGGTGTTCCGAACTAAGAACCAATACTTACAATTACTTATATTTTATAACAAAATATATTACTATTGTCAATTATATTTTATTCAAATAGCAGGATTAAATTTTAATTGACTTAACATATAGTATGACATTAACATAATAAAGCTTTATGCTATTTATATTACTTCATTTACTACTTTTTACAATAGAAATTTATCAACATGCCACAAGAAATATTAATAGATTTAAGTACTTTGGACTTAAATAAGTCAATAGTGGACATGAATGAAATTAGGGCCATTATACCACATCGTTTCGAGATGGAGCAAATAAATGGCATCATAAAATTTGACCCGGAGCAAAAGATTATTGTGGGTTATAAAGACGTCTCAAATAATGAATTTTGGGTGCGTGGACACATCCCGGGCCGTCCACTCATGCCAGGAGTACTTATGCTAGAAGCTGCAGCACAGTTATGTACATATTATTATAAGAAAACCACTCAGGACGATCGTTTCTTAGGCTTTGGCGGAGTTGATAAAGTTAAATTTCGCGGTAAGGTTGTGCCCGGAGACAAAATTATTTTAATAGCTAAAAACAAGGAATTACGCTCAAGGAGGGCTGTATTTGATACACAGGGTGTTGTAAATGGTAATTTAGTATTTGAAGGTGTTATTATTGGGATGGTAGTGTAGTTACTGAACATTTTATAATTTATTAGTTTTTAAATTATTCACAACGCTTAATTCCAGAAGATTTTTGATATGCTTAATAAAATAATCTGGTTTGATGTGTTTGTCTTGTTCTTTTAGATATGCTTTAAAATGTCTGCCATGTTCAAACATTACCGTAATTATCCCCAAAGACTTACCCGCAGTTAACTCATCATCTATCTTATCACCAACACAAATAATTTCTTCGGGTTTTAAATTATACCTTTGCATTATTTCTTTAAAGCAGTTTTTTTTTGTATAACTATTATTCCTATCGGCAATCAATATTTCGTCAAAATAACTATTATTTAACCCAAGAACATCTATTTTTTTTCTCTGTATTTTTTCATCACCGGAGGAAACGAGGATCCGCCTGTAACCAAGCGTTTTTAGTTGGATCAGGGTGTCAATTACATCGGGAAAGAGCGTAATGTTAGATATAGCAACTTGAACAAATTCACTTAAAAATTCTTTTGCACAAGTACTCGGAAGATTGTAAAGCTCTACGATCTTTTCATAGATATTTACCCTTATTCCATATTTTTCTTCCGTCTCTAACTGTAGTTGATATGCTTCATCTTCAGAACCGTTGATTAATTTGGCAATCGTTTTGGCAACCCCCCTCCTACCGCGTAATACAAGAGTACCACTACAATCATAAAGGGTATCATCGAGGTCAAAAATAATTGTCTTAATTTTTTTTGGGTTATTTAACATGCTTATCTGAGGTAGGCTTCGGTTACATAACGGCGCATCATGCGGTGACTATTAAAGTAATAGGCAATTTTACCAATAGAATTTTTCATGATTTTTATCCATTGACTTCTATCGTGATAATACATCGGAATAATTATATTTTCTAATTTATTGTACAAATCCTCAGCATCCACCGTGTCGTTAGTGCTGGTAAGTGAGGATTCCAAAGGTTTGGGACCGATAGACCAGCCCGTAATTCCCTCGATGTGTCCCTCAATCCACCACCCGTCCAAAATACTAAAATTTATTACTCCATTGTGAGCAGCTTTCATACCACTGGTGCCAGATGCCTCACGAGGGCGTAATGGCGTATTTAGCCAGACATCCACCCCAGAAACTAATTTTAATGCCATCTCGATATTATAGTCTTTTAAGAATATAATTTTGACTTTGTTGTCAATAGTTTTTGCAAGATCAATAATCCTTTTTATGATATCTTTGCCGGGCGTATCTTTTGGGTGTGATTTCCCGGCAAAAATAATCTGAAATTTTCCTTTTTCACATATCTTTGAAAGACGTTCAAGGTTTGAAAATATCAAATCAGCCCTTTTATATGAAGTAAATCTCCTAGCAAATCCAATGGTAAACACATCCTGCTCTATTTCTACTCCAGAAACCTTCTTTATATAATTAATCAGTTCATTTTTAGCCTGAAGATGTGCCTTCCACAATTCCTCATCTGGAATAGTTTCGGCACGAACAAATAACTCCGGCTCATTTGCCCAGCCTGTAATATATTTATTATACAATTGCTTAAAACTTTCGCATGTCCATGTGAATGAGTGAACACCATTTGTAATAGCATTGATTTCATATCCTGGGAATAATGCCTTAGATACTTCACCGTGCTTCTTGGCAACACCATTAATATATTTACTAAGATTTAACGCCAGAAGCGTCATATTTAGTTGGTACTCACCACCGAGTCTTTTCAATAATTCAAATGGAACAATCTCACCAAGAACTCTTTTTACAAGCTCATGAGAAAAACGGTCATGACCTGCCTCAATAGGTGTGTGAGTCGTAAATACGCACAAGTCTTTTACGGTGTCAATATCCCATATCCATCTCTCATCCCAGACACTTTCTACGTCTCTTTTGTGCGTTAAGAGCAATTCAAGTGTCAGTAAACTGGCATGTCCTTCGTTCATATGGTACTTTTTTATATGAAATCCGAGTGTGTGGAGCATACGTACTCCACCGATACCCAGTACGACCTCCTGTTTCAGCCGATAACAATCATCACCACCATAAAGATGTGCTGTAATCTCTCTATCCTCTTTTATATTTTCCTCAACGTCTGTGTCTAGATAGAATACTTCTACTTCCCCACCTGTAATGCTTTGCACCTTATAACACCAGGCTTGAACATGAACATTGCGTCCTTCAATTTTAATCTCGATCTTTTTAGGTAAAAGCGTCATAAACTTGGATGGATCCCAATCTATAGGGTATTCAATCTGTTTTCCATCTTTATCAATATCCTGACGAAAGTACCCCTTTTTTGAAATTAGCGTAACAGCAACCAAAGGTATTTTGAGGTCTGCCGCTGATTTTAGGGTATCCCCGGCAAGGATACCTAAACCACCACTATAGGTTGGTATATTATTGGAGAATCCGATCTCCATTGAAAAGTAGGCAATAGTTGCTTCGCTATTCATATGTTGTGGGACACGTAAGTTTACTCATCCTTTGGGGGAGAATAGTGTTTTCTGAATAGTCTACAGGACAGTCAATAATGGTTAGTCCTTGATATTTAAAAGCATCCTTTAATATAGGTTTAAACTCATTTGCAGATTCTACACGATAGCCTTTGGCTCCAGAACTCTCTGCGTATTCAATAAAGTCAGGGTTAGAGAATTCCACAAAGGCTGAATGTCCAAAGGCATTTAATTGCTTCGATTTAATTATACCATAACTACCGTCATTAATAATCAACGATACAAAGGACACACCGATCCTAGCAGCAGTTTCTAACTCCTGGGAATTCATCAGAAAGCCACCGTCTCCCATAATTTCAATGACCTGCCGTTCAGGATGGATTAATTTTGCGGCAATTGCGCCTGGCAGTGCAATACCCATTGATGCAAAACCATTTGAAATAATGCATGTTTTGGGTTTGTAAACAGGATATATATGTGAAACCCATAGTTTATGAGCACCCACATCGCAAATTAAAATATCATCTGGTTTTAATGTTTCACGTATATCACACAATATCTTCTGTGGTTTCATGGGAAACGATTTGTAGTTACACATAGTCTTACACTCTTCTAAAATTCTATTTCGCAAAACGCCGACAATGTGTTTTGTATTTTTTATCCTGACAATACCAGATAAATGGTCGAGTGTTATTGAAATTTTACCAATCACTTCCATATCAACATTATAATATGCATCTACTTCGCTGGATGTGTAGTCTATGTGAAGTATTTTTTTAGCTTTATGTGGATTCCACTTCTGTGGATGGTATTCTACAAGGTCATATCCGATGGCAACAATCAAGTCTGCTTGATCAAATCCACATGAAATATAATCATCAGCCTGTAAACCAATGGAAAGTAAGGAAAGAGGGCAATCATCAGGAATCGCTCCTTTGCCCATAAAGGTAGTGGCTACAGGAATATTCAATTTCATTGCAAAGTTAGTCAAAGATTCAGCCGCTTGTGCTCTGAGTACTCCATTTCCTGCAAGAATAATCGGATAACTTGCATCAGAGATTAATTTTGCTGCAATTTTTAATGTTTCTTCAGTGGGGTAGGGGACATGCACGTCCTCCTTTAAAGGAATAGGCTGGGCTAAGATATCGGCTTTTGCAACATCTTCTGGAATATCAATATGAGTTGCGCCATGTTTTTCCATCTGTGCTAGTTTAAATGCCTTTCTGACAACTTCAGAAATTATATCGGCGGTATGAACAAGTGTGTTCCATTTAGGGATAGGTTTAAATAACCCAACAGTATCCATGTATTGATGTGATTCTTTATGCATACGGTCGAGACTTGCCTGTCCAGGAATAGCAACAAGGGGTACTCTGTCCAGATTTGCATCGGCAACACCAGTTACAAGATTGGTGGCGCCTGGACCAAGAGTAGATAAACAAACGCCAGCCTTACCTGTTAATCGCCCGTACACATCTGCCATAAATGCAGCGCCTTGTTCATGACGTGTTGTAATAAATTGAATCTTCGAACCAACGAGGGAGTCGAGGATGTCTATGTTTTCCTCACCATGAATTCCAAATATGTATTGGACATCCTCGTTTTCAAAGCATTTAAAAGGTAGATCAGATGCTTTCATAATTTTATTGATTAAATAGAACGCAGATTTACACAGATAAACACAGAAATATTTTGAGATGATTTTAATGTTGAAGATTTTTAACGCTGAGTTAATTCTGATAATCTGCGTTTATCTGTTTCCAATTAAGAAATAAACTAAATATGTATGGGTTTATCAATGGCTGCATGAGCGGCTTCCAAGATAGCTTCGGAGAGAGTAGGGTGGGGGAACATGTTATTAGATAATTCTAATGCTGTTCCATCCAAAGCAGTGGTTAACGACATGCCCCACATCATCTCTCCTACGTTGGGGCCTATAGCGTGCATACCCAGTATCTCACCGTATTTCTCATCTGTAATAATCTTTACAAACCCGTCCTCATACTCATCGTCAATAACAGCCTTGCTATTAGCAATAAAAGGGAATTTCCCTACTTTTATTTTATAACTCTCGTTTTCCGCCTCTTCCTGCGTAAGTCCGATACCTGCTACCTGTGGAAAACAATAGGTCACTCGTGGTATATTTTGATAATTTATTGGGGTAGTTTCCCTGCCCGCAATATGAGAGACAGCCTGTATACCTTCATTCGATGCCTTGTGGGCAAGAAGGGGGACACCTGTGATGTCTCCGATTGCATATAGTCCGCTTTGGCTTGTTTCCATCACCTCATTGACTTGTAGATATTTTCCTTTAAAAATTAATGACATTTTTTCTATTCCGATATTTGCTAAGGCTGGTGTTCTGCCCAATGCAAGAAGTAAGCAATCCGCATTTAAAAATTCTTTGTTTCCATTTACGGTAGAGGGGAGAGGTGTGTTAATTTTTCTTTTTACTTCGACACTAACACCATTATTAATTTGAATATTTTCTAAAGAAGTGCTTGCAAGGATGTCTATACCTCTTTTAGTAAGTATTTTTCTTAAAGTAGCGCTGATTTCTTTGTCTTCGGCAGGAAGAATGTCATTCAAAAGTTCAATAATGGTTACCTTCGATCCAAGTATGTTAAAAAGATATGCAAATTCTACTCCTACAGCGCCACCTCCTGCAATAATAATGGATTTAGGGATATCCACTCTCATCAAAATATCATCGCTGGTAAGCACATGTTTTTTATCGTAGGGAATTGCTTTAGGAATGATTGGGACTGAACCTGTGGCTAATATAATGTTTTTTGCGTTTATTTCACCGGTGTCAGTTCCATTTTTTTTAATAGTGACTTTGTTTGAAGATGTGAGATATCCTTCACCCTCAAAAACATCTACACCATTTTTTTTGAGGAGGAATTGAATTCCATTGAATAGTCGTTTAATGATAGATTCTTTACGACGATGAAACTGTGGATAATTTATCCCTAGTTTATCAACAGTAATTCCATATTCATTTGCTTTGAGGAACTTATTGTAGAGGTCTGCTGAGTGGAGAAGTACCTTTGTTGGAATACAGCCCTGATGTAAGCAAGTACCGCCAACCTTGTTTTTTTCAACGAGAGCAGTTTTTATTCCTAACTGAGCGGCCTTTATAGCAGCAATATAACCACCGGGGCCACTACCTATAATTACAAGATCGAAGGGGGCGCTTCTTTCTGGCAATTATGCTTCCTTTTTCCACGTAAATAATATTACAAATATAAGCGCAATGGCAACAATCATTATAGCTTTAGGGCTAATATCTGGGATGATTGACTTTTCCATAGATAATGATAATAATTTACCTATCATAAATTTTCTCTCCTTTTACACAAAATCTAAATTTTTATTTATTACAAAAGCACATCATGATTTTTAAAGTTACGTGCTTTTGTAAAATTCATTTAAAATAAATATATTGTGTTATGTACTGACGGTTTCCATGACGGGTTTTGTTACTGTCACTGCGTTTGATTTGTACCAGTCTTTGTAATAATCACCAGAATCATACAGTTCTTTCAAATTCTGTAATACCTGTTCAAACACCTGTTTCCAGTCTGAGCCTACCCTAAAAGCAAACATTGAATTCCTTGGATTTTTTGTTGTCTTAATGGAGTTTCTGAAACGCAACCTTAGATTATCACCTGCATAAATATGGTCGTAAACATACTGCATGCCGTCAATAAAGTCTTCTAATGTCATGTCTACGAAACGATGAACCACATGGGCTGTATCGTAATACTGCCAATCC
>Ga0154328_1230_pt1 | contig 14315 bp, 13 predicted proteins | sample RifGroA2_FD_115856 | JGI IMG/M metagenome (GOLD analysis project Ga0154328, IMG submission 115856) | Planctomycetes bacterium GWA2_39_15
TTATATAAGACGCTGTGTATATTATAATATGTGTGCTTTTGTATGCTGGGATTTTACTTTTGGTTATATCTTGTAAAATAATTGTCAATTTCTGGTCTTAATTCAATTCCTATTCGTTCAAAGATATTGAGCAAATCTTGATAAGCACCTTCACCACCTATAAAGTCCCAAAATTCATTTGCTACCTTCAATTCGTTATCGAGATCTAACATTCCTCTCATTGTCCAGCGGTTGTAAGGTTGTGGCTCATAAGGATTGTAGGGAATTGCAATGAGTGATTGAACATTTGCTGTTGGGTTAGTTGCAAGTGTTGCAGCAATCCATTCTAAAAGTGTTCGCTTAAATTCTTTAAAACCACCGGCATTCGGTTTTGCTGTTTTGAGGTCAAAGAGGTAGATCGTTCCGTTGTGAGCAACAAGTTTAATATCAACTTTAGTTAACTTGACGGTTTTCATTTCTCCCTGTCCGCAAACTGCTCTGATTGCATTGATTTCCTGTGGTTTGTTTGGAGATGAATTGGCTGTTGCTAATTCATCCATTATGTTTTGAATAACTCTGTGTGCCTCTGATGAGATTTGTGTTCCCGCTGTCTGGTGTGATGCAGCACTTGCAAAACTTGAAGAAGCTAATGCTAACGCAACAGGCTCAAAAATACTTGTTCCAAAGTTTGTATTGAGCGAATGAATGAAAGAGAACAAAGCCATTCTGTCTTTGCCGAGTAACCTTGTGTGAAATGGCATTGAAGATGGCTCTGGATTATAGTTTTGGAATTTATGCCTTAAACTATTGCGTAATACATTCTCTACTTTTATGATTTGATTATGAGAAAGCGCCATTATTTATTTAGAATTATGTTTTTTATTATAGCATTATGAATGGCACCATACCAATCAATATGGTCACCGATTTTATTCTCAAGCATCAACACTTCATTTGCATTAAGTTTTCTACCCAATACATCATCCGCTACATTTTGTAAGTCTTCAACACAGAGTGAGTAAATAATTTTTTCTAATGTGGTTATTCTCATATTTATTTTGTTTTGAAGTGAAAAATTATTTCTGAATATGCACCTTTATCTTTCTCGGTGCGATTTAATACTGGTCGCTTGTATTGATTGATAATTTGCATCCCTGCATTTTCCGCAATTGTGGGATATATATTGTATTTATCATTTGCAACGAGGAAAATGTCATAATCGTCAACTAAAAACTTTTTGCAGTTATTGAGGACATCTGTTATTCCCTGAATGTAACTTTGTTTTGATTCTCTGCCTTGTCCTTTATAAAGAGGACCAATCTCAAGTGCATCCTTACGTTTAAAGCCAAAAAGGTCATAAGCATAAGCGTGTTGTTCGTGATAGTCAATCAGTCCTACGTATGGTGGACTTGAAAATATTCCTTTGATTTTTTGCTTTCTCGCTAATTCTGCAAAGGCTGGGCTTTTCTTTTCGAGTTCCTTGAATATGTCAATTGTTCGGCTGTCTCCTGTTAAACAAACCTGAAAAGTTTGTGTTCTCAATCTATCAAAATGAAAGAGGCGTTTAACAGTGTCTTTCGTGTATGTTTCCCACCATTTAAGAATTGAGAAAAGAGGTTTGCACATTTTGCCGTGTTTAGCACAGTAATATGTCGCTGTTATTGGTTCAATTAAAGTAGCCAGGTCTGCGTGAGTTGTTGCTCTACAAGAGCGAATGGTTCTACTCAGAATGATGCTAATAATTTTTTTTGTGTCAGTATTTTTAATTTTTTTGATTTCATCAAATACGAATTGAATTTCGTCTCTAATGTGCTGTAAGTACCACTTGTCAAGGAATGTGTCTGCCGTGTCTTGCCTTAACTTGATTTTGTAATCTTTTACAAGTTTGTTGAACGTTGGTAGAAACACTTTTTCTTTTTCTGCTCCATATTTGTCCTCGTTGATTTCTCCTCGCCTCAATCGGTATTTGTAATCTGGAACAGGAAAATACTTGTTGTTAAATTCATAGAGTGCTTGCAAGAGTTTTTCCTCAAACTCAAGTGTGTGTGAGTTGGAAAGAAACTCTTTGAGTGCTTTAGTTATTCTGTTGATTTCGGTTTGAACATCCACCAAATTGTATTTGGTTACTTTGCAGTTCCCGATTAGTGAATTGAACACAGAAACATCAATTCCAATAGCATGCATTCCAAGTTCGCATGATTGCACCATTGCAGTTCCACTACCGGAAAAAGGGTCAAGAACGATATCTCCTTTTTTGAAGCAGGTTTCTTTTTTGAAATTGTCTGTATGGCAGTCAAGAAAATACTCCACAAGTTGCGGAATAAATTTGCCTTTGTAAGGATGAAGACGGTGCACATGCTTTGTAGTTTCGGCTTCTTTGTATTGGTCAAAAGATAAAGCCCAGTTTAAATCCCCACCGAGTTGATCTTTCCATAAAAGTTCTCTATGCCCGTTGTAAGATTTGTAGTAGTTGGTTAATTCCTGCTTGGAAACTTGAGTTGTTCCATTGCTTCCGATTTTCTTAATACGTCCATATTGAATGAGGTAAGAAATATTTGAGCTTGTTACGTTCTTGCCCAAATGTTCCGTTGCCCACTCACTAGCTTCTTTTATAGTGAATAATTCATCAGTCTCTATCATTTTCAACCTCTATTTTGTGGAACATAATACCATTTCTGTGGCCAAAAATCATCACAAACATTATAATTATATCTGTTATCTTCCATTGAACTGTATAAATGTCTCAATTACAACTTTTAATAGGCCCGCCATGGGCGGTGGGCGCTCTTAGGGTGTGCCTAAGTGTCTTTTTCTTATCATAAAGCTAACTTTATATTAGACTGCCCAATTATCGCATTATTTTACATCATTTGTAGAATCTATTGTCTAAAATCAGCAGAATGCTACTTCGTTTTGGAAATATAGTCAAGTTTGTTTTCTTGTTACATGTTACATGTTTGATTTGCAGTATAACACGGAATCATTTAGTTTGTAGAACGATTTTTACTGATGATTCATTGTTAAGAAACTGTATTGAGACATGGGCGAAAATGATAAACAAAATATTCGAGAATATCGGTAACTATTTCACACCAGAAATTCTCTTACAGCCCTGAACACCTTGTCTTTTTCATCATCATACATCATCAAGTGATGACTTTGCTCAAGCCACACCAGCCGTTTGTCAGCGGAACCTAGATGCTTTATCAAGTATCTTGCGCTTGCAGGAGCGGCGATCATGTCTTTTTTGGAATGGATAATAAGGGATGGTGATTTTATGTCTTTTAGTCTCGGTTTGACAGTTTCAATTATTTGCCTGAGCTCGTGAAGTGTCTGTAGTGGATAATGACTTTCTATGGGTTGATGTAAATAACCGGAATACGCATCCGATTCCATATAGCACTTTCTTTTTATTGTTTTAACACTTTTTATAAATTTTTTGCAGAACTTGATTAAACTGTTTATGGGCAGGTATTCGCGAATAATAAATATGGGAAGGCCCATGAGTATAATTCTTTCTATTGGATGTTTTAAAGCCAGTTGTAAGGTCAGCAATGCGCCTAAAGAGAATCCAACAACCAGGACATCTTCATATTCACTTTTTAAATGGCGATACTCATACTCCACTTTTTCTATCCAGTCGTTAAGTGTGCTTAATGCAAGACCTCCTCTGTTCCCGCAATGCCCTGGCAAAAGTATGCCTCTGGCGGTAAAACCCCAATCGCACAAATTTTCAGCAAGCTCACGCATCTGAATAGGTCCGCAGCCTAGACCATGCACCAGCAGACACGCCGTACTGCCATTGCCAAGCGTGAATTCTTCACCGTACACAGCTAAATTATCTAGTATAGTATTATTTGGCATGGTTTTGTCCTGGAGAGAGCTAGTTGGCAGGTGTACTCAGTAACGTAATTTCAGTGCCTTGGAAAACGACTTTGACCTATGCAACACCACTAATGGAGGAGTTAAGGGATTATTTTAACAACTCAGCATTTCTTTCAAAATCATTTGTACCTTTTTCCCATCCGCTACGCTGCCACATTTACTCATAATCTGCTTCATTGCTAATCCCATTTCTTTTGCAGTAAATTTGTTTGTTTCTACAGTCTCTTTTACAATCTTCCTTATTTCATCTTCCGATAATTGCTTTGGCAGATACTCCTCAACAATTGCAATCTCGCCGTTCAACTCCTTTACCTTTTCAGGTAAATTTAACCGCTCGTATTCCTCACGCGTCTTATACAATTTCTTACAGTATCCGCGCACAACATCAACATAATCAATCTGGTCTTTGGGTTTACCGGAGGTATCCGCAATTTTGATATCGGCAAGCATCATGCGCAATACAGACATCCTTAATTTGTCTTGCGCCTTCATAGCGGTTTTTAGATCCTCAGTCACCCGTTCCTTCACGTTCATAGTATTTACTCCTCTTTGTTAAATGAATATCCACCTATTTTATGCCCGCAATTCGGACAATACACAGGCGCACCGTCATAATGTTTCCCGCAGTATTTACAGGGCATTAAGATTTCTACCTGTTTGGCCTTCCTTGCCCTTGTAAATAAATAAAGCGGTAAAAAAACAATCATCAGCAAAAAAACGCCCAGCATCCAGCCCACAGACGCAAGGGTCGTACAGCCTCTTTTCTTTGCATCCCAATATACCCAGATAGCCACTATCGCAGCTAAAATTAATCCAATAAATCTCATAAAAAATACCCTTTCAAATTTTATGAAATATAACACATATAATTTATTCAGTCAAACATTTATCCAACTAATCGTTCATCCTTTAACAAGTCGAAAATACTGGAAAAAAATGTTCTTGAAAGAATCATTCCTTTTAGTAGAATAACAACGCTGAAATTACGATCTGAAATTTTTATATGTCCTGGAGGATGTTTGTAATGAAATACATATACACAGCCGAAGACTGTCCAAAATGCGAGACTTTAAAGAAAAAATACAAAACCGAAGGTGTACGATTTGTCGAAAGAAATGCAAATCGTATTAAACAGCCTGAGGATGAAATTGACAGAGAAGCTTTAGTACAAGCTTCAATGCAAAATATGGAATTACCTGTAGAGGTAGATATGTAATTAAACCTTTACCAGCCCCCAGCGTTCACGGATACGCTGCTCTACCTTAACGAAAAATAGCCTGTCGACCAGAATACCGATGATAATAATTACAATCATCACGGCAATGACTTGGCTCATGTCATTTAGTTCTCGTCCGATCATCAAAAGGTGTCCTAATCCAAGGCATACAATTAGTAATTCACCTGCCATTAATGAGCGCCAGGCAAAAGACCAGCCTTGTTTCATGCCTGTAATAATGTGCGGGAGGGCTGCTGGAATAATTACCTCAAGATACAACTTCCATCCCCTTGCCCCCATAGTTTTCGCAGCACGAAGATAGAGTATTGGCACACTTTTAACCCCGGTGTCAGTTGCGATGGTAATAGATAGTACGGCGCCCATAATAACCAGAAATATGATGGCTCTATCGTTTAAACCAAACCAAAGCAACGCAAGTGGCAGCCAGCAAATTGTTGGTAGTGTTTGCAAACCTGAAATCAAAGAACCAAGTGTTTCTTCAAAAATTCTGATTCTTCCAATAAGCAAACCTAAAAAGATGCCGATAACAATGGAGATTCCATAACCAATAGCAATTCTCTTCATGCTAATCGCTATTGCAATTAAGAAAGTATGGTCATGGAAGCCGTGAATCAGCGTTTTACCTACTGAAACAGGAGTAGGCAGGACATATTCTGGCCATATTCCAAACCTGAATAACAGTTCCCATATCCCTATAAGAAGGATGAAGAATAACACTCGTTTAATTATACTATACATTCCTTAAATTCCTCCTCCCACATCTGTCTTTGCAGGTACTTCTGTTGTGCATTTAATATCACACTCTACACAGGAATCTGCATCCATCTCACATTTCACGACCTTATTGATTTCAGCCTTTAGTTCTTTCATGATCCTTGTGGAATATTCTGCCACATTCACATCATTATCATCTCGTGGTCTCGGTAACTCGACCGTGAACTCTTTTTTGATTCTGCCAGGTGAGGTGGAAAGTATTACTATCCGATCCGCCAGGCATACAGCTTCGCGGATATTGTGTGTGACAAACAATATTGTCTTCTTTGTCTTAAGCCATATATTTTGTAATTCAAAGTGGAGTATCCATCTCGTCTGTGCGTCCAATGCTGAAAATGGTTCATCCATCAGAAGCATCTCCGGATTCATCGCAAGCGCTCTGGCTATGGCTACACGTTGTTTCATCCCACCAGACAATTCATGTACATGTGCATGCTGAAATTTTGTCAAATGAACCATCTTGAGATACTCAAGAGCTGTATTTCGTCTCTGGCTGCCATTAACTCCCTTTTGTTTCAATCCAAACTCAACGTTTTTTATTACATTCAACCACGGGAATAGCGCCGCTTCCTGAAAAATAACAACCCTATCTGGTCCAGCTCCATTGATTTTGTGACCACTTATCCATACCTCGCCAGAATCCGCCTTTTCCAGTCCTGCAACAATATTCAAGAGGGTGGTTTTTCCACATCCGGAGGGTCCGACAATACACACAAATTCCCCTTCTCTTGCCTCAAGGTTTATATCTTCTAAAGCAGAGAACCCTCTGTTATTTGACTGAAAAGATTTAGATATATTTTGAATGCGTAATTTTGGTTGTACGTCATTCAACTTATTTGCTAACTGTCTGCTTTCAACTTTTATTTGATCAATATCTATTGTGTTCTCAATTTCAACGCTTTCCAACACAGTTTATCACCTCCAAACAGCTTTAATTGGTTACCTTCATCAGTGATTTTTTTAACCACCGAGGAAAACATATTTGTAGGGGCACAAAATCTTGTGCCTCTACTATCTATTTATTAATAAGCGGTAACGATCTCTCTTTGAGTACATCATTCAGTAAACTTAAATCAACCATTCCTGACAAATCAGGCATTTGCTCTCCCAAAAAACCGGCATTATACGCCATTTCTGCATAAGAAAGCAGTGATGAAACGACAGGGTTGTATGTAATCTCTATCCGGGAAAACGCTTCGTCAATAATTTCTTTAGAAAAATGTATTCCGGAAATGGCTTTTATCTGGTCACAAACTTTCTTCCTTGCCTTTTTAGGATGATTGTTAATCCAACGAGTTATTTGAACGTGTGCTGCTAACCACCGTTTGACCCAATCTGGGTGTTTTTTCAAGAAGTTAGTTCCAACGATAATAAGTGTTGAACTAAACTGACCATTTTCCCACAGGGTTTTTTCATCAAGAAAAACCTCGCCGCCGGCCTCCCTTATTAATCTTGTTCCCCACGGTTCCGGTACCCATGCACCGTCTATCTGCTTTCTCATAAAAAGATTTAAAATGTCGGGATTACGCAAAGGAAGAATGTCAACCGTTCCTCCTCTCTCCCGGGGCTTCATGCCACATTTTCTTATATATTCCCGAAGTGCAATGTCTTGTGTGTTTCCAAGCTGTGGTGATGCGATCCTTTTCCCTGAAAGGTCTTCAGGTTTTTTTATGTTAGAGTCAGGCCTTACTATAAACAATGACCCGCCACTTGCAACCCCCGAGATTACCTTTAACGCCTTACCTCCTGATCGCACATACCCATTTACAACAGGACTAGGTCCAACATAAGCAATATCTATATCCTCTGAATATATTGCTTCTATAATAGATGGTCCTGCATTGAAAAGAGTAGCCTTTATCTTAATATCATGTCCCAAATAAGATGCAAAAGTGCCGTTAGCCAGCCCTATAACGGCTTGTGCATGGGTAATATTTGGGAAATACCCTACACGGATAGTGGAGTTGTTAACCTTCCTAGAACAAGCGCTACCAATTATAATTAAAAAGAACAGGAAACACAGAACAACCCAGTACTTTAAAATCTTCACTCTTTCTATTGTAACCCTCAGCAAAATTTACAATCTCTACCAATCTGGTAGAGATTTAAGCAAAATTTATTATATTGAATATGTCAAAATAGCATTTTCATTTTTTTCTAATGATTCCTTTACACGTTTACACATATCAGCAAAGGTCATCGTATCCAGTACGTCAGTTATAGCATTTCTAACGTCCATCATCACGCCACGTATTACACATGTAACTTCCTCTGTGCATGGTTTATAAGACATCTGGCTGACACAGTTCACTGGCGCAATTGATCCATCAAGTGCACGGATTACATCTCCCAAGGTAATCAAATCAGGCGATCTCGCCAGTTCGTAACCACCCTTCAGACCCATTTTGCTGTTTAATATACCCACTTTCCTTAGGGTAAGGAGGATGTTTTCTAAAAATTTTTGAGGAATCCTTTCTTTAGCAGAAATCTCTTTAATTTGCACGGCACCCTTTTGATAATTTAATGAAAGGTAAATCATTGCGCGCAAGGCGTAATCACTTTTTTTGGATAGTTTCATAAATAATATTCATTAAGAACAAAGTATATAGTATTACTAGACATTCTAATAAAAATAGAATAAATGTCAAGTAATTTTATCTGATCAAAAAAGTGTGGTGTTTGTTATGCATTTTGAGAGTTTATTCTGTAATGTCAAAAGTTATATAAAAAGGGGGGGAATTAATGAGGTTAAGAAGATGAGAAGTTGGGAGGATGGGAAGTTGTGAGAGTCACAACTTCTCAAGTTCATAACCTCTCAACCTCTATCAGTTTTTCTGTGTTCTCCGTGGTTAGGTTTTGGCAATACTATTAATTCAATGGGAGATTACATTGTTTTTGCGGCATTAATGATGGCTTTGTCCAGGGTGTTGAATTTTTCCATATATTCAACACGTTCTAATCTCAAATCGGATACCTGTTTTATAACATCATCTACATCATAGAACTTTTCAACGTTGTATTTAGATATATCCATACCTTGAACAGATGTAGGCACTTCAACATTCCAGTATTTATCTTTACTCCATTTATTTGTACCGCGTGTGATGCCACGGATTATGGATGACATTTCGGGAATTTCTACCCTTTGCACCTTGCGTTTGAATACCCTTGCGCCGTTTGGTTGCTTTTCAATAATCTCTCCAAGACCGCCAGTATTTAACTGATAGCAGCGGACTTTGCCTTCGTGCCGTTTTACAAAATCGTAAAACCAGTTCCCCTCGTAAGACTTGTCTCCTATGATAAAAGGATTGGTGCCTACCTCTCTGATAGATTCGCCTGCGCGTTTAGGATCGCCAGCGGATGTTTCAATTGATTCGCCTAACATGAAAACTGCGGCAGCTTGTTCAGGCGTAAGTTTAACAGCAAGCGGCACAACAGTATGACGGCGCGTTATAAAAGCAACAATAAGCCCATCCATTTCATTAACAGGTGGTAAATTTATGCTGTTTGAAATGTATGGGCTGAGGTCTTCCCGCATCATGATTCCACGTCCGTTGCTGGTTAAGGTATCATCTTCAAAGTAAAGATTTCCTTCATAATCAATCATGACATTCTCAAAGATTGCATCTCGCGATGTTGCTGCCTTGTAAATAATTGGCTGGGTGACAGGATCGAGTCCTTCTGTCTTCAAATAAAAACCACGCTCAGAACCGTAGGCAGAACCGTCTTTTTTAAGAAAAACCACGTCATCCTGCAGGATTTCAATCCCTTCATCTGTATCGTTTAAACCATGTGTATGGCAAGTATGTGTCGTTTTTCCTGTGCCGCTCATTCCGAAGATAAGCATCCCGTATCTTTTAATCCGTCCATCACTATCCTTTGCCTTTAAAATCTTCGAACCGGCATGAAGTCCAAGCATATCTTTTTGCTTGGCATTCCACATTGCCATTCTTAAAAAGCCTTTCTTGGATTCACCATAGTAGTCAGAGCCTAACACAACGGTTGTGCTAATTTCAGGAAAGACCAAAATCTGTCGTTCGGTCTCCTGCCATTCTGGAATATAAACAATATACTGTTTTGGTTCAATATCTGCTCTCATGGGGAAAAGAGTTGCCCATGTCATATAGGCAAGACGGATCATCTCAGGTCTTTGAATAGAAACAAAAAAGTTACAATTCGGCGAAAATTCACTATTGTTTCCCATTGTTCGGTTGATTCGTACAAATGGCGCCCGTTTTATATACTCTTCAACTAAAGCCAATGTATTGGGCAGACCATTGATAATCTCGGTTTGTTGTGGATTGTGCGTCCTCAGGCGAACTGCATCACTTCCCACATAGACAGTTATCTTTGCGCTGCGGTTCTTAACGGTGGAATGAACAGCCACATTCCCGAATTTTGTAAATGAAGCGAACCTCTCAGCACTGCGTCGCAAAGTCCAGTCTGTAGAATTAATAACATTTGGAGCGGTACTTAGATATTTTACAATCCGACCTACTGTTTCAAATTCTTTTGTGGGAGATGGTGTTGTTGCTGACATAAGAGTTTCCTTCCGTATCCATAATGGTTACAATTAAATTACCTAAGAATAAGAAAGACGTAATATAGATTAAAACTGTCTCATTGTAGTACATAAAATGAATTATGCAAATGCAAAATGTTAAACCAAATTACAATTTATATAGTAATTGAATTGCGGCTTTGGTTTTCATGCATTATTCATATTTGGCTATTACTAAAAATCTAAGGTTCTTCAGGAAATTGTGTGGGAACATGTTATGGTATAAATTCATCCTCCTTGACAGACTGTGTCAAGGAAAGGGGTTGATGTAATTTGTGTAGTCGCCGAAGGCCTAATTTAATGTATAGGAAATTCAAAGTTGTTGGTTTTAGGTTGTGTGAATTATAATTAAATAATAACACACCCCCGGCCCCTCTTGGTAGGGGGGAGATGTGGCGTTTTTCCCCTCTATCAAGAGGGGATTAAGGGGTGTGTAATCATAATAAAAGTCGTTGGGTTTTTGTCTTTTAAAACCCAACCTAATTAAATGTCAAGTAACAATAATTTCAATGTGCTGATTGAGTGGCTTTGTAACAACAAACCTTATTTCGGCCGGATTCTTTTGCCATATATAACGCCTCATCAGCCTTCTTTATGAGTTCCTCTGCATTGTCCGCATCTTTAGGAAAGGATGCGATGCCGATACTAACCGACAATTGAGTTTTTATTCCATCATGCTTAAACGGATAAGCAAAAATGGTAGAACGTATTCTTTCGGATAGTACCGAGGCTTGAGGATTATCGGTTTCTCTCAATATCATGACGAATTCTTCACCCCCATAACGTGCACATACATCCACCACCCTGGCTTGCGACTTCAATATATCAGCAATGGTCTTTAGTACGTGATTTCCCAACTGATGGCCATAGGTATCGTTAAATTTCTTGAAGTGATCAATATCAATCATTAATAGTGAAATCGTATAATTGTATCGTTTAGAACCTTCTATGTTTTCGTCCAGTCTCCTGTGAAATTCCCTATGGTTCAATAAACCAGTAAGACCATCGGATATTGCAAGTTGTTGGGCTTCTCCATACAATCTTGCATTTTCTATAGCAACGGATGCTTGGTAGGATATGGTTAAGAGGATTTCTTCGTCTTCTAAGGTAAATCGTTCATTACTGGCTTTGTTTGCCAGAAATAATCCACCCACAACTGTAGTGTCAAATTTAATTGGTACGCCTAGAAGTGTATGAATTTGAGGATAATTGAGCGGCAAACCTATAGAACGAGGGTCCTCGAATACCTTATCTAATATGATAGTCTGACCTTTTTTTATCACCACATCCAAAAGCCCTTTCCCTTCCGGTTGTTCTTTAATCTGAAAATGTTCTAATGGGTTTGTCAATGAAACTTTGAAGTATTTAATATTTTTACGCTTCTCGTCTAATAAGGCCAAAACCCCCATTTCTGCATTAATTATCCTTCTGGAGATGTTAATAAGGTCTTGTAAAAGTTTTTCAACTTCAATATGAGAATGTATCTCCACAGACACATCATTAAGGTACTTGAGCTGTTCAATCTTCCGTTTTATAGAGGCAGTCATGATGTTGAAAGTCTTTCCTAACTGCCCAATCTCATCGCCATCGGTGAAAGGGACTTCCTTTGTAAAATTACCCTTCGCAATCTCATTGGATATTGAGGTAAAAACATTGATACGTTTTGTTCCCAGCTTCCCAATGACGACAGACGCCCCTATAACAAGACAGGTCATAACGCCAACGACAATTGACATATAAAAGATATTGGTGTGAACAGGTTCAAGAAAGGTTGACTCTGGTATCGTACAGATAATCCTCCATCCGTTATCCATCACCTTCATCGCCGAATGATAAGTTTCTTTTCCTATAACCAGTCTATGCTGGAGATACTGCGGGGGCAAGACGGATGTTACCGCCTCCATTACCTCCGGTATGTCGGTAAAAGCTATCTCCTTAATATCGCTTCCATAGCGTTCTTCTTTCAAAATCTGTTCTTTGATCTCCGGTTTCAAAGTCACCCATGATTTAAAAACCAAATCCCTTTTTGTGGAATGTGCGATACGCACGCCGTCCGAATTGGATAGTATTACTGCATTTCCCAAACCCACCCTGTCGTTCTCATGTTCGATAAGCTCCCATAATTCCTCCGCTATACACTGCAGCGCCACGACCCCAAGTTTTTTATCTCCCTGTACGACAGGCACGCTAAAGTAAACACAGGACATTCCCCCATCTACACACGGCGGAGAAACATAGTTTCTTCCCTTCATCGCCTCGGAGAAAAAGGGTCTTACGGCATAGTTCCCATTAAATTTCTCAGTTGTGCTCAATACCACATTTCCCTCAGTATCTAAAAGGAAGAGGGATAAAAAATCAGGGTCAATACGTAACTTGGCTCGAAAAGAGGAAACGGCAGTGACAATAATACGCGGTCGTTTCTCTTTGCTCATCCTTAAAATATGAATCAACTGCTGGACGTCAATAAGCCTGTGGATGTGTTTAAATTTAAAATTTATATAGCGATTAATTCCCGCCGACGTGTTTTTAGCCTGAACATCGAGGATATGGATTGTTTGTTTTGTTAACTTGCTCTTGCCTAACCTATAAAATCCAGACGTTACCACAAAAAGCGGCAGGATGGATATAAGGAGAAGGACAATAAGAAGTTTTGCGCCAATGGATAAATTTTTAAACGGTTTCATGTGTACTTATTCTTAATCTCCTGGAAGACCCCCTTCGCAAGCAATAGCTTAAAGGCTTCTACTACTGCAGGATCAAAATAAGTGCCGCTATGAATTACAATCTCATCATAAGCCTTCCGGTCTGTCCATGGTTGTTTATAAGGTCTTTTCGTAACCAGGGCGTCATAGGTATCAGCAAGTCTACAAATCCGAGCACAGATGGGAATTGCCTCGCCTTTTAACCCGTCAGGATACCCTGTGCCGTCCCAATTCTCATGGTGCCATAGGGCAATATCCGCAGCCATCAGAAAGAACCTACTTCCGCCCAATATCGCTTTCCCATACAAAGAGTGCTTTTTTATTTCTTCTCTTTCTGCATCGGTGAAACTACCCGGTTTTCTTAATATACGGTCGGGGATATGAATCTTTCCCACATCGTGCAAGATAGTTGACATCCCTAATTCCTTTATAAACGATTCCTCCAGACCCAGTTCTTTTGCCAGTACCCTTGAATAATGCTTAATACGTAAGACATGATTGCCCGTATCCTCGTCCCGCACCTCACACGCCCTAGCCAGCGTGAGGAGCGCCTCAATATTGGCATCCTTCAACTCTTTATAGGACGTCTTGAGTTTATTTCTCATTACCTCAAAGGACTGCATCAATCTACCAATCTCATCCTGTGATCCATTGGCTACAGGGTAGTCAAGGTTGCCATTGGCAATCTCACCGGCTGCATACGTCAGCCTTTTAATCGGCCGCAATAAATTTACCGAAAGTAACCATGTTATGGCTGTCACGACAATAAAGACAATACCCGTTGAAAAAATAGCATTTTGTGTCAGATGCTTTACCTGCGCAAGAAAGGCAGTCTCCGGTACGGTATATATAAGCCTCCAATCCTTCTCTTTCAATGACATGCAATACCCGTGATTGCTTTCTGTATTGATGACCAGGGGGTGGATAAAGTATGAGTTTTCAGTTTTGGTTAATGCCTCGGAAACTTCTGGTATATTCGTAAAACCTATCTCCTTTATATCTTCACCATAATGGCACTCCGCTTCCAACTTCTTTTTAACCTCAGGGTCAAGCGTAACCCAGGATTTAAAGTTCAAATTTCTATTCGTTGCATGGGCTATCCTCACGCCGTATCCGTCGGTGAGGATGCACAGACTCCCTTTCCCCAGATAATCCTTTTCCTCTTCAATCAACTTCC
>Ga0154328_1079_pt1 | contig 14022 bp, 12 predicted proteins | sample RifGroA2_FD_115856 | JGI IMG/M metagenome (GOLD analysis project Ga0154328, IMG submission 115856) | Planctomycetes bacterium GWA2_39_15
ATTAGACACGCAGACCAATAACATGGTAAAAATAAACATATGGAAGAGGAAGTAATACCACCTCAGCTTCTTTTCTCTAAACACACCTTCGTGAAGTTCTGCCTCCATATAGCCTGCTGAATACAAAGCTGCAGCAAAACCCACCAGAGTAACAATCTGTGTGGAAAGAATACTTAAAGCGTCTAAATAAAAGAAGCTATTTAATCCTGAAAGCGTATGATAAGTATAAACATTGTAGTTAAGAAATATGTTATATACAAAAGCTATAAAACTGCCAGCAATACTCACATATTTTGATATGCTGTGTTTCTTGATAAAAACGCAAGCCGTAGCGGTAATAACAGGTATTATTAAAAGCGTTAATATCTCCATCTATTCCTTGAGCTCCCTTAATGAATCCGTATCAATGGAATCGAAAGTTTCCTTTATTCTATAAACGTAAATCCCCATAATAATCACGCTCACAAGTATGTCAAAAAATACCCCTAACTCGACAATAAGCGGCATACCGTAAGACGTAGATAAGGCAGCGAAAAAAAGACCGTCTTCCATGGCAAGAAGCCCCAATATCTGTGTAATGGCTTTCTTCCTTATAATCATCACAAAAAACCCAAGCAACGTAATTGCAAGTGAAACAGGAAGGCAATGCCCCATAAAGGCATTTTCAAATTTAATAATAGATTGCATCGAATAATATGCAATAAGAATAAGACCGCAAGAGATCAAGAGCGACAACGTATAATTGATAACAGATTCTACCTCTGTTTTCACCTTGGTTTTATTGACGATATAAAAGAGAAACCCTGGAATAACAATCACCTTGAGCGCCAGAGAAATGCCTGTGGCAATAAAAATATGATGGATACCAGAGAAATAGGCAATGAGCCCACTAACCCACGTTAATAGAAAAGAACGAATGGCATATGCCCAAATACTTGTCCTTAAACGACTCGTACCGACAAGCACAATAGTCATCATGAGCATCAAAACTGCTAAAATATCAATAGTCCTGGAACTTACTATAACTTGTTCTGTCATATTAAAATTAACCAACTACATAAAGTGAAATAATTGCCAAAACAGAAAGAATAAATGCTGTACCTAATAAATTTGGTATGCGGAATAGACGTAATTTTGCAAACGAAGACTCCAAAATTACAATTAAAAAGGCAAAGAAACCAATTTTAACGACATATAGCGCAAAAGAAATGATTAGACCAGAGAAGGTAAGCCCAGATGCAGCACCCCATGGTAAAAACGTATTTACAAGTATAGTTAACAATATAAGCAATTTCATACTGGAAGCCCATTCTATCAACGCTAAGTAACGTCCAGAAAATTCAAGTACCATTCCTTCGTGAATCATCGTCAACTCAAGATGGGTGTGTGGATTGTCAATTGGAATTCTGCCTGTCTCTGCAATAATAACAATACAAAGTGCAGCAAAGGCCAAAAATAGCGATGGATTCAGTAAAAGGGTGCTTGAATCAAGAAATGCACTGGTTATATTACCAAGGTTGGTAGACCCGGCTGCTAGAGAAACCGTGAAAACTGAAAGCATCATAGCAGGCTCTGCCATGGAAGATATCATCATTTCCCTGCTCCCGCCCATGCCCCCAAAGGCGCTTGCTGTATCAAGAGAAGATAAAGCAAGGAAAAATCTTCCAAGTGCAAATAAATATATAATAAGTATAACGTCACCTGTGAAATTCAGCGGTACACATGATGAAAGAACTGGCACTAGTAACGCTATTATTAAGATTGAAACAAATGCCACATAAGGAGTCGCCCTGAAAATCCACGATGCAGTTTCTGAAACAACTGCATCTTTTCGTAATAGCTTGATAAGATTGTAATACGGCTGAAATATGCTAGGACCCCTTCTGCACTGGAATCGTGCCTCAATTTTATTAATAAACCCTTTAACTAAGGGCGCCAACCCTACAATAACTATTAGTTGTAATATAGGAAGTACAATATTTGAAGTTAAGCTCATACTCTATTATCTAAAAAACATTATTAAAATTAATAAAGTTATAAATATGTAGGCAAGATACAGATGGATATTCCCAGCATGTATCAATCTTGCCTTATCAGAAATTTTTAGAACGAAATTGGAAACTGGATTATATAAATACCTTTCAAATATGGGTGTTATTTCACCAACATAAGCAATAGATTTTACAAAGAAATTAGGCACAGAATAAGTAGTACTAACTTCTAAGCGAGGTCTGTATAAGTTGCTAAATACAACTTTAAAAGGTTTTGTAAATGCTGTTGCCGTATACTCCAATCTCGACTCGGGAGCTATACCACAAGTCCACGTTTCATAGAATTTTCTTATAAACTTTGGTCTTATTAAAGTCAACGCCCCAAAGGTTATTCCTAAGAGAATCAAGCCAAAAACAGTTGCGCTTTTCGGCGAAAGTTCCGTAAAATTGGTACGGACAATCTTCATTTGCAACCAATCATAAGAAGTAAGTGCTTTTACAATATTTGTGCCAAGAATTTGTGTATTTACATGATTGATAGTCATCATAATTTTTGCAGGGAAAAGGCCCATAAACACACACAAAGCAGCTAAAATCCCCATACTAACAAGCATGACAACTGGAACTTCTTTCGCCTTTTCTGCATGCTTAGAACGCGGCATTGCAAGGAATGAAATCCCAAATGCCTTAACAAAACAGGTAGCAACCAATGCCCCTGTCAAAGCAACAACAGCACCGCAAATGATAGTTATTATTTTTATGATAACAGAGGGAATGTTAAAACCATTTAACAATGACTGGAATATAAACCACTCGCTTATAAATCCATTCAAAGGCGGTATGGCGGAAATGGATAATGCACCAATAAGAAATAGCGGGGCTGTGACCTGCATCCGTTTTATTAACCCGCCCAACTCCTCAATATTTTTGGTATGGGTTGAATAATAGATATTTCCTGCACAGCCAAAAAGCAAGCACTTAAATACCGCGTGATTAAACAAATGATAGAGCCCGGCAATCATGGCAAGAGAAGATAGTGCCATTTGATTGTAGGATTTAAAAATCATGGATAATCCTATACCTATGAGAATGATACCTATATTCTCAACACTACTATAAGCAAGCAAAGTTTTGATATCTCGTTCCATGAGGGCGTATAGTATTCCCAAAATAGCAGAAGTCGCACCTATAATCAGAATAATCACACCCCACCATGGCGGACATGGCGTAAGGAATTCAAAATAGAACCGTATAAAACCATAGATAGCGGTCTTGATCATTACCCCTGACATGATCATTGAAATATTGCTTGGCGCCGCAGGATGAGCCATGGGCAGCCAGAGATGCAGTGGGAAAATACCCGCCTTTATTCCAAAACCGAAAATTATCAAAAAGAACACAATATTTTTATAAACCGCAGGTATCTGTGCAGCAGCATCCCTGAAACTATCAAAACTAAATGACCCTCCGTAGGCAAGCAAAATAAAGAAGGCAATGGCAAGCAACCCGGAACCAATGTGAGCCATCACTATGTAAACAAGTCCGGCTTTTCTAGTGGTGGGATTCTCATGTTCAAAGATAACCAGGAAAAAGGACACCAACGTCATAAGTTCCCATACAATCATGAATACAAATGCGTTATTTGCTGACACGACTAAAAGCATAGCCATGAGGAAAAGATTGTAGGTAAATCCTAAAAAGCGAACGTCGCGTTTATTTACATACAATCTGGTGTATCCGATGGAATAAATAGAGGCTACAAAGCTGATAACAGATATGGCGAGTATAAAATACGAGGATAGAGAATCTAATAAAAAGTTGTATTTGATGATAGTAGGAAGAAATAGCTGGAAATCGAGCCGTATTGTAGAACCACTAAACAATACCGTAACGGCTGTTGCAATGCCGAAGCATGAGGCAATAGCTGCAAAAACAAAAGATATGTAATTTCCGACCATTTGCCACTTGAACAAGCATAAGGCAAATAGAGCACCCACAAGATACAAAATTATAGATATGATAAACAGATGCTCAACCATAACTTCTCGTATTTAAAAAAATGTGTCGAATACGTCGGGAATATCATTTTTTATGCAACGCCCTGGAAATTGAAAATTCTCTAATACGGCTTATTTTAAAAAAATAAGTGTATTTAAAGGGTAAGTATGGTACATAAATAATTTCGAAATGCAAGTATGATTTAAAAAAATGACTATGTATAATCCGATACTATTTTAAAGGAGGTTCTTATTCATAACAAAAGCATCTGAGCCGTCGTTATAGAAGTTTGGCAAAATACTGGATGTTATGAAATATCCGTGTCGTTGGTAAAATTGTTGTGCGATGACATTGAGTGCACTGACTTCTAAGACAACCTTCCTGATGCTGTTTAAGTAAAATTCTTCTTCCAGTAGCTTTAGAAGGTGTGTAGCAATGCCTTTTTTACAATACTCTTTAAGAACACACAGAGAAAATATCCTGCCTACTTGTATTCTATTCTCCTTTTTTGTGATACCAATAATATCTGCAACAGTTTTCCCTGAAGGCGTTATAGCCTTAATGACAATGGATTTTGGATTAATTAATAAATTTTTTATAAGACGTCTATTAAATGCCTCCGTCGGAAAACAATCCTTTTCCAGTTGTTCAATAGCCAAAAGGTCCAAAAGGTTTGCCTTGCAATAATTCACCAAAGGATTATTTTTTATAAATAATAAATTTCTTTGCAAGGAGATACGGATGATAAGACATCTTTGCCCTTCTAAGACCTTCAATGCCCCAATCCTCACCTGCGTTAATGTATGCTACATCAGAAAAATCAGAAGCACAAAATTGCTGGTAGATAAATTGTGGCATGCCGTGAAATTTGTTGTTGGTTTTTTCTATCAAGACAGAAGCGTTATTAAGTGTAATGCGTTCGCCCAAAGTAATGCCCTCAATTCGGTCATTGATGGTAATGATTGCACCCTCTAAGCCCAATTCTTCTGAGAAAATGATTGCACATTTAGCCGCTTCTGCTTCGTGGATAAGGCTGTACTCATAATGCGTTTCATTGTGGTTTGAAAGATTTGACTCTTGAACTTTTTCCTTTTTCCACTGGTCAATCATAAGGAGGGCGTCTGCTATATGCTCGGAAGAAAATTTCTTGAAAGAAGAGTCGTAATGCTTTTTAAAATAATTTATTTCATTTCTCTTCTTTTCATATTTTCTACCGGCAAGTTTTATCAGGTCGGATGTTTGGTAAATGTAATCGGGATAGCCTTCAACAATACGATACAAACTAGTGTCAAAAAGATTCAGGAAGTTTTCGTAAACGTAGTTAACATAAGATTCAAAGCCGCTGCAATCATTTATTTCCTGCATAATGGAAAAACATTCATTCAAGGTGTTTTGAATATTGGTTTTTCCGAGGGGCGGGAGCATCATACATATACCCCTGGAAGTTACTCCAAAGAGGCAAAAATTACCATTAAGTATTTTCCATAATAATTCTATCGAACCTTTCCAGATATAATTGTTTGCAAACGAATAGTCGCATAAATTTACGCCTTCTTCCATTACATATTTGTCAAAGAGTCTTTTATCTTCAATTTTTAACCGACTTACACCATACTGCTTACACTTTTCTTCTATACTAATACTACGTTCTGCTGTTTTCGAGAGACTAGTTTCAATCAGTTGTAAAATGGTTTCTCTCCTGATGTGGTATTACGCCGGACTCGGCCACACGACGGAGGTTCGAGGTCTAGCGTAAACCATTGTAAAATTATGGCAGACATCCCCAGCGGATGCCTGAACCTGTAGTTATTAATTTGCATAGAATGGATCTTTGTTTTTAAGTAATTGAATTTTTTTATTAAGCTTTTCATAAAAAGGTTGCCTTGTATTAGTAATCAAATTTTGCGAAATTATACAATATGTAGATAGATTTTCAAGTATTAATTACAATATATTGACAATTTTTTATGCAATAGTTTAAGAGTTGTCCAAAAACAAAATTTCTGGAAAATCCTGAAATCGATCCACATTTTCTAAATTATTATAACACTTGACAAATTGTGTCCGTCTGCTAAAATACTTTGTCTTTTTTGTCATTTATTTTATTGATATATTGTACTTTGAACAGACATAACACATCTATTTAGCATTACTTAAGTATAGGCAAAGGATACAAATCATGGCAATCAGAATTGGTATAAATGGCTTTGGAAGAATTGGAAGGAATGTTTTTCGTGTGATTGCAAAACGTATGGGTATCAACGTTATAGCAATAAATGACCTTGCCGACTCAAAATCATTGGCAATGTTATTAAAATACGATTCAGTACATGGCAGGTTTGATGGAAGTATAGAGGCAAAAGAAAGGTCATTAGTGGTAAATGGCAAAGATGTCCAGTTGTTAATGGAAAAAGACCCTTCGAAATTACCCTGGAAATCGCTTGGAGTAGATATTGTAATTGAATCAACCGGAATATTCACCTCCAGAGCTGACTGTGCTAAGCATCTTGATGGTGGCGCTAAAAAAGTCATACTTTCTGCACCCGCCAAAGATAAAATTGACGCCACAATTGTCGTAGGCGTTAACAATAATGACCTTAAACCCGAACATCAAATCGTGTCAAATGCATCATGTACAACAAATTGTCTGGCCCCTTTAGCAAAGGTCTTAAACGATAATTTCGGAATTGAAAATGGACTTATGACAACAATTCACGCATATACAAACGACCAGCGTATTAGCGACCTTATCCATAAAGACCTAAGGAGGGCAAGGGCGGCTGCGATGAATATAATCCCAACTACGACAGGTGCAGCCAAAGCCATTGGCGAAGTAATTCCATCACTGAAAGGCAAATTAGATGGTTTAGCCATGAGAGTACCCGTTGCTAACGGTTCTGTTACGGATTTGGTTGCAACAGTCTCAAAAGACATTACTATAGAGGCTGTTAATACCGCCATGAAAAAGGCTGCCGAAGGTGAATTGAAGGGGATACTGGAATATTGCGAGGATCCTATTGTATCTACAGACATCATTGGAAATACTCATTCAAGTATTTTTGATTCGGCATTAACTTACGTAATTAATAAACGTATGGTAAAGGTAATATCCTGGTATGATAATGAATGGGGTTTTTCAAATCGTATGGTAGACCTTATTGAGATCATAGCCTGTCTATGATTTTTTAAAGTTGATTATATATTATGGATAAATTATATATAAAAGATATCGATATACAAAAAATACATGGAAAAAGAGTCATGGTACGAACAGATTACAACGTGCCCTTAGACGAAGATGGAAATATTACGGATGACACCAGGATTAGAGCAACCTTACCTACCATTAATTTTTTGTTAGATGAAAATGCAAAGGTAATTATTGCTTCTCATTTAGGAAGACCAGACGGCAAGGTAAATCCTAAATACAGTCTTAAACCTGTTGCAAGAAGGTTGCAGGGATTTCTCAAGGAAAGAGCAAATGTAATTATGGCTGAGGACTGTATTGGCACGAAGGTAAAAAAACAAATTGAGGATATGCACTGCGGAGATGTAATCGTACTTGAAAACCTAAGATTTTACCCAGGAGAAGAAAAAAACGATCCCTCTTTTGCAAAAGAATTAGCAAACCTTTGTGATGTATTTATACAAGATGCCTTTGGAAACTGCCACAGAAAACATGCTTCGATGATTGGTATAGACGGCTTTGTTCCATCGGCGGCAGGATTCCTACTTAAAAAAGAAATAGACTATTTTGAAAAGGCTGTCAATAACCCTATGAGGCCAGTTGTAGCATTGTTGGGAGGCGCAAAGGTTTCGGATAAGATAAAGATTATTGAAAACCTATCCAAAAAGATGGATAAAATACTTATTGGCGGGGCAATGGCATTCACCTTCCTAAAAGCACAGGGTTTTGGAGTAGGAAAATCACTCGTCGAAGATAGCATGCTTGATGTGGTAAAAAACTTAATGGATATGTCCAAAAAAAATGGCATAAAATTATATCTGCCTGTTGATTTCGTCGTTGCAGAAAAATTTAATAACAGTGCGGAAACAAAAGTCGTCCCATATCAGGAAATCCCTGAAAATTGGATCGCTTTAGATATTGGCCCCGCAACTACAAAGCTATTTTTTGAAGCGCTTCAAGACGCAAAAACGATTGTATGGAATGGGCCTATGGGAGCATTTGAATTCGACGCTTTTAGTCGAGGAACCTATGCAATGGTTGATGCCGTAACCAGTTCTCATGCCTCAACAATAGTGGGTGGAGGCGACACAGATATGGCATTTCACAAATCAGGGAAAACTCATGAAGTGTCGTTTATTTCAACAGGTGGCGGAGCATTCCTAAAATTATTAGAGGGCGGGGTGTTGCCTGGGATTGCTTCATTATCAGATAAAAATAAGGCATAAAAGAGTATGCAACCAAAAATAAAAATTGCAGCATCTATCTTGGCGGCTAATCCTATGCGTTTAGAGGATGAAATCAAAAAAGCAGAAATGGCTGGTATTGATTTGATCCATATTGACGTCATGGATGGGCATTTCGTTCCAAATATCACCATGGGACCATTCATTGTAGAAGGAATAAAACGAATCACAAAGGTACCGTTAGACATCCATCTCATGATCGAACATCCCGAACGATACATTAACGCATTTGCAAAGGCTGCTGGACGTGATGATTTTATAACATTTCATATAGAAACAACGAAAAACCCTAAAGAGGTCATTAAACTAATTAAGAATGAGGGATTGAAGGCGGGCGTATCATTAAATCCCGACACACAAACCGATTCGATTGAAAACTTACTGGATATAGTCGATATGGTGCTTATCATGTCTGTAAACCCAGGTTTTTCTGGACAAAAATTTATTTCAAGGGTTTTACCAAAGATTGCAAAACTGCGAAGCATGGCAACCGACGAAATGGATATAGAAGTAGACGGTGGTATTACACCAGAGAACATTTCTCAAGTTGTTCAGAATGGTGCCAATGTAATAGTTGCAGCATCGGCAATCTTTAAAACAAACGATCCAAGCAGTGCAATCCAAACTCTTAAACAACTGGCAGAAAGAATTGTTAGAGAGGAATTTCACAACAGGATACATGTTTAAATTTTTTTGAATCAACTTCCAAAAAATTAATATTTCCCTGATTTATCCTGTAATAAAAAATACTTGTTTTTTAACTGAAAATTTATAAACTATCTGACGTGGTGCTTGATACAATGGTTTTTTTTAGAAAAAAGAAGGACATGCCCGATGGCCTGTGGACTCGTTGTGATGGCTGTAAAGGCATGGTGTATAAAAAGACTGTTGAAGAAAGGATGTATGTTTGCCCTGAATGTAATTACCACTTCAGAATATTCAGCAGGGATAGACTAAAACTCTTACTTGATGAGAACAGTTTTGAAGAAATGTGGGGCAGCATGGTGCCATGCGATCCAATAAATTTTCAGGATCGGATCACCTATCCTGAAAGGGTAGCCGCAGAACAGCAAAAGACAGGTTTAAAAGAAGCCGCAATTGTTGGTAAGGGAAAGATTAATGGCAAAGAGGTGATGATCGGAATCACAGACTCCTCTTTCATAATGGGAAGCATGGGTTCTGTGGTTGGGGAAAAGATTGCAAGGCTTGCAGAAAAGGCTAAGGAACAGAGATTGCCTTTGATCATTATTTCTGGTTCGGGTGGTGGCGCACGTATGCAGGAAGGGGTTTTTTCCCTGATGCAAATGGCAAAGACAAGCGCCGCTATAGCGCGATTTCAAAAGGCGGGCGGTTTATATATATCAATACTAACAGACCCTTCTCTGGGTGGCGTAATGGCAAGTTTCGCTTCGCTGGCAGATATTACTATAGCCGAACCGAGAGCTTTGATAGGTTTTGCAGGGCCCAGGGTCATTCAGGAAACTATAAAACGCTCTTTACCTAAGGGCTTCCAAACTGCAGAATTCTTGTTAGAACACGGCTTTTTAGACAGGATTGTTCATCGCCAGGACATGAAAAAAGAATTATCCAGATTGATTGATTATTTACAACAAAATAAACATGATAAATTATCGCAGAATTCCACGAATTAGAAATGTGCATATAAATTTAAAATTGAGAAAGACATTATGACTTCCTATGAATTCATAGAAAATTAGTGGTAAAATATTCTAAATTAACTTAAATAGGTTCCCCTGTAGCTCAATGGTAGAGTAGCCGGCTGTTAACCGGTTGGTTGTAGGTTCGAATCCTACCGGGGGAGCCATATAACTCAAAAGGTAGAATCACTCTTGTGAGTGATTCTACCTTTTTTATTCCTAATATCATTTTGGTAGTTAAACTATGTAGAATATACTTCTATCTCTCCTTTAAAGGCGTCCTTCCTTTGTAATATTTCCATTAATCTCTCTAAAATTAAACCAGTACATTTCTCAAAATAAAGATGCTGCGACTGTGAGTGAGCACTTTTTTTGCCATTACTATATTTTAAGCTTCGATTTCCTTTAACACTTCCATTTCTTTACGTAATATAACATTGATTACTTTATCAAGTCCTATATTTCTGTCTAATGCCTTTTTGTAAAAAACTCTTTGCCCTTTTGTCTAAATATATAGGTATTTCCAATTCCTCTATTGGTCTGTAAAACTTACCCTGCTCTGCCTTTGAAAAATCATATTCTTTTCGCACTATTTTCTTCTCCTACTTTTTGGACGTATCGCATTTTCAACCGTGGTTATTACCTCATATTTTTTTAATGTTAAAAAATGATATATAGATGTCAACACATATAAGTTTACCTAAGTATAAATATGGAAAGTTAGGAATGTCGTACCAACCGCGTCGCAGTTGATGACCCATACTGATTCAAAGAACTATCACTTTTTCAGAATGAAGCTAGTTGCTAAATTCATCCAACAGAGTAAGTCATATAACGCAAGCTGAAAAACAATCCATTTCTCCCCTTTGTTAAGAGGGAATTAATTAGCCAAATGTTTCCTCAAAAATTCACTCGATTTTTTCTATTCAATTATGTATGTTAGCGATGTTTACAAAACTGCTCTCAGATGAATAACTGAATGCTCATTTATTAAAATTTCTGAAAATATCAAATATGGAAATTCTCTGGTTAATTATTGCAGTAATTAGTGGTCTTCTGGTAGGAGGCGTTATCGTCTGGCTAATCAGCAGGTCACGTATTGCAATGTTAAATGAACGACTTGCTGTATTTCAACAGGAACTGGCAAATGCGCGAATTGACCTGGATCAGAAGAACGAAATAATTTCTCGACTCAATCAATCAGTTACACGATTAGAAACCACACTGGAGCACGAGCGTAAGGCGGCTGATGAAAAACTTACCCTCCTTAACGACGCTACTCTGAAGCTGCGCGACGCTTTTACAGCGCTCTCAGCCGAAGCGCTGAAAAGTAACAACCAATCATTCCTTGAATTGGCAAAGGCAACTCTTGAGAAATATCAGGCCGAGGCAAAGGGCGATCTCGAACAAAGGCAAAAAGCTGTGGAAAATCTCGTTACGCCTATTAAACAATCGCTGGAGAAGGTTGACACTCACGTCCGTGAACTAGAGAAAGCCCGCCAGCATGCTTACGGAAGCCTAACAGAGCAAGTCAAGTCCCTCATATCCACACAAGAGAAGTTGCAGTCTGAAACGGGTAATCTGGTCAAGGCGCTCAGGGCGCCAACGGTGCGAGGTAACTGGGGAGAAATTCAGTTAAAAAGAGTTGTTGAGATTGCTGGTATGCTGGAACACTGCGATTTCTACCAACAGCAAACCGTACTCACAGAAGATGGACGCTTTCGGCCAGACGTTATTGTACGGCTGCCTGGAGGTAAAAATATTGTTGTTGATGCCAAAGCCCCGCTTAAGGCTTACCTTGAAGCCCTCGAAGCTGCAAACGATGACCAGCGCCTAGTTAAACTCAAGGAACATGCACAACAAATTCGGTCTCACGTCTCGAAACTGAGCGCTAAATCCTATTGGGATCAATTTCAGCCTACACCCGAATTTGTGGTACTGTTTCTGCCGGGCGAGACGTTTTTCAGCGCTGCACTGGAACAGGATCCTTCACTGATTGAAGAAGGTGTCAATCAACGTGTTATCCTGGCAACACCAACAACGCTGATCGCACTACTGCGTGCCGTGCATTACGGCTGGCGACAGGAACAGATAGCCGAAAATGCCCAGAAAATCAGTGAACTCGGACAAGAACTTCACGAGCGTATTGCCACCATGGTCGAACACCTGAGCAGACTCGGCAGTTCTCTCGGAAAGGCAGTTGAAGCATTTAACTCAGCCGTGGCATCCTTTGAAGGGCGTGTGTTACCTTCAGCCCGAAAGTTTAAAGCGTTGGGGGCTGGAAGCAAGAAGGAAATAGAAGAACTCTCTCCAATAGATAAAAGTACACGAACTTCTACAGAAACTCAAGATTAAGTTAGACCTTCGGCTATTTTTGTGATACAAAGCCTGGATGAAGTTGAGAAGATGGGAAGTTGTGAAGGTGAGAGCATCTCAACCTCATAACGTATCAACTCCACAATTTCTGATTTTAGTGAATGTGACTATATTGAAATATTTAAAGATTTTTAAAAGAGGTAGATGCTATGCATAACAAAGACAATCATCTCTCTCGCAGGGACTTCTTGAAACATACTGCCCTTGGCGTGGTTGGAGCTGGAATTGGTATAAGTGGTTTTAGAAATTTACAGGTAGCTATTGGCACTGAAGGACAACTCCCAAGCTTTGATAAAAGCAGGGTGCTTGCTGTTAAAAACAATGGAATTATGAAAAGCGGCAGTCCCGACCAGAAAATTGTCCAGAAGATGATGGACGAAGGCATGTTTGCCCTCACAGGCAAAAAAACAACTGCCGCTGCATGGCGTACGCTTTTTACGCCTGAAGATGTTGTTGGTGTTAAGATTAATCCGATTGGCGGCGTGAAACTCTCTACTCGTCCTGAAGTTGTTAAGGCAATCGTTCTTGGTTTGAAGGCTGCAGGAGTGAAGGAAAACAACATTATTGTGTGGGATCGTTTTAGCTATCATCTGATTACGGCTGGTTTCCCTTTGAATCAAGGAGGCAGCGGGGTTCGCTGCTATGGCACTGAACCAACAGCTGGATATGATAAAGAATCATATTATGAATCATTGGACGATGATTACACTTTGCGGGAGGACGATGGGGCACGTTCCCTTTTCAGTAAAGTTGTTACTCAACACGTTACGGCAATTATCAATGTACCGGTTATGAAGGATCATGGAATTGCTGGCGTGACCTTATGTCTCAAAAATCTGGCATTTGGCGCCATCAACAATACTAAAAGATTCCATCCGACACCTTACTTTTGTGATCCTGCTTCGGCAGAGGTCTGTGTGCATCCTGTACTCAGAAACAAGGTACGATTACATATTGTAGACGCATTACAGGCATGTTTTGATGGTGGACCCGCCAGCATGAAAACATGGACGATGTGGAATGAGGAACGGCTCTTTTTTGGAACTGACCCTGTAGCAATTGACAGGATAGGGCTTGAAATTATAGACAAGAAGCGCAAGGAAAATAATTTAATGTCTGTATTTCAAAAAGCCAAACATATTGCCACAGCAGAGAAAAAAGCATTGGGTGTTTATGACAGAAATAATATTGTGTTAATTGAACTTAATGTGTAAAAGTTAACGAAGGTTTATTTTAATGTCCAGGAAATTCAAAATAGCCACAAAGTCACTAAAATCAGAAATTGTGAAGTGGAGAGGTTGCGAGGTTGAGATGCTCTCACCTTCACAACTTCCCATCTTCTTAACTTCATCCGGGCTTTGTATCACAAAAATAGCCGAAGGTCTAACTTAATCTTGAGTTTCTGTAGAAGTTCGTGTACTTTTATCTATTGGAGAGAGTTCTTCTATTTCCTTCTTGCTTCCAGCCCCCAACGCTTTAAACTTTCGGGCTGAAGGTAACACACGCCCTTCAAAGGATGCCACGGCTGAGTTAAATGCTTCAACTGCCTTTCCGAGAGAACTGCCGAG
>Ga0154328_1164_pt2 | contig 13745 bp, 14 predicted proteins | sample RifGroA2_FD_115856 | JGI IMG/M metagenome (GOLD analysis project Ga0154328, IMG submission 115856) | Planctomycetes bacterium GWA2_39_15
AGCAACGAAAAAGGAAATATTTGACGTAAATCTTTATTCAGAATTAACAGCAATATATCAACGTTTAGAAGATGAGTTAATAAAGCTAAATCCAAGCTGTAATGCGTGTGGAACGTGTTGTAAATTTAGCAAATTTGGTCATGTTCTTTATACAGGCAATATAGAAACTGGTTTTATTGCGCAGAATGTAGAGGTGCCAGATTTTAATGTTTCCAGTAACATTTGCCCTTTTCTGAAGGATAATCAATGCAGTATTAGAGATTTCCGAACGCTTGGATGTAGGATTTTTTATTGTAATCCTCATTACAAAGAAGTTTCTGGCGATTTATACGAAAAGTATCATCGCATGATGAAAGATTTAAGTATGAAATATAATGTCCAGTGGAAGTACCAGCCATTTCTTAATCAACTTGCCGAGTTTAAAATAAATAGGAAACCTATCTTTATTTAATGTTTAGGAATTTTAATGACCGAGGTGAACCTGATTCAGCATTGAGTTTTTTCAATTACACTGCGGTTTAGGTCATGCTTCGACTTCTCTCAGTGCAACGTTATTCCAATCTGAGTCTAGAAACTAGCGGAGTAGAGGAGCGGGTATAGTTTAGTAATCTGTATTAAAGGTGACACAAAATAGGTAAAATAGTATAAAACAAAAAAATTGTCGTTTATGCCTTACTGTTGTTATAGATAAATTCCTGCTGATATACGGAACAAAAGTTAATTTAAAGAATAACACATTAATATTTCATTGGTGTTTTTCATAATATTTGAGATAATGCCAAAAAATCTTTTTTGATTTCATTTAAAGAGAAAGGGGCATACATGATTAATAAAAAATGTTTATTGACCCTGGTTTTTGTTTTTACAAACATGGCTTTTGTTGTTGCTAATGTGCTTGAGGCTGCGGTGGAAACCGTAGATAGCAGCGGGGATGTAGGTCAATATACCTCCATAGCGCTTGATTCTTCCGGCAAGGCGCATATAAGCTATTATGACGTTAATAACAGCGACCTCAAATATGCCACAAATTCTTCAGGCTCATGGGTAGCAACGGCTTTGGACAGTAGTGGAAGCGGAGGCCAATATACCTCCATAGTAGTCAATAATTCATCAGGCAAACCACACATCAGTTATTATGAGGCTAATAACGGTGACCTTAAGTATACTACTCATGTCTCTGGCTCTTGGGAAACAACGACTGTGGACAGTAGTTGGAATACAGGACTATATACGTCTATAGCGCTTGACTCATCAAATAAATCGCACATCAGCTACTATGACATTTCCAACGGCGTTCTCAGGTATGCCAAAAATACAACAGGCTCATGGATTACGGCAACTGTGGATAGCAGTGGAAATGTTGGCCAATATAGCTCCATAGCGGTTGATTCGTCAGATAAGTTACATATCAGCTATTATGATGTTACTAACGGCGACCTTAAATATGCAACTCTTGTTTCGGGTTTTTGGGTAACTACAACTGTAGATAATACCGGAGATGTAGGTCAATATACCTCAATAGCGGTTGACTCGTTGGGCAAGCTGCATATCAGCTATTATGATACTACTAACAGTGACTTAAAGTATGCTACAAATACCTCTGGTTCATGGGTGACAACAATTGTGGATAGTACTGGGAATGTGGGACAGTATACTTCTATAGAGCTTGATTCATCAGGTAAAGTACACATCAGCTATTATGATGTTACCAATGCCGATCTCAAGTATGCCACCAACACTTACGGCTATTGGGCAACGACTGCTGTGGATACTAGCGGAAATGCAGGTCAATACACCTCTATAGAGCTTGACTCATCAGGCAAAGCGCAAATCTGCTATTATGATGTTACCAACGGTGACCTTAAGTATGCCGCAAATGTTGCCCAACCTACACCAACTCCTACGCCTACTGCAACATCCACGGCCACATCGACACCGACCTCCACAGTTACATCCACGGCTACGCTGACACCAACACCGACTTCCACGTCTACGGCTACACCCACAGTTACACCAACGCCCACTGCAACATCCACGCCAACAGCAACTTCCACACCCACTGCAACAGCTACGATTACGCCGACACCTACTCCTACACCTACTGCAACTTCCACGGTTACACCAACACCAATACCTATACCTTGCGAGGAGGCTACGAATATAGTAGCCGATCCATCTGAATTGACACTCGAGACAAAAGCGAGTGATACGATAATAGTTACAGTAACAGGGGAGGATGGCTGTCCTGTGGAAGGTGATTCGGTGAAGGCAAAGGTTAAAGGCTCTGGTAATGAATATATAAAAGTTTCGCCAAAAAAACAGGCAACAGACGCAAATGGCGAGGCGGTGTTTACCATTAAAGCGAAAAATAAGGCCGGTAATGCAATAGTTACATTCAAGGATGGAAGTCTGAGTACACAAGTAAAGGTAACAGTTGTGAAATAAAACAATACACACCAACAGGAGTTTTCTCCTCACGGTAATCCTATTCTATATCGGGGAATAAAAGGGATTACAAAAAGAGGCATTACGCCTTTTGACGTAATGCCTCTTTTATTTTACTGGTTCAGTCGTTCTCGATAGAACCCTTACCGGAATTCATAATTTATAAGAAATAGATTCGTGAATCGTATTAATATTAAACTATTATTGGTTTAATATTTAAACCCATTTGGAAAATGTTTGACTTGAGTTATAAAAACATTATACTTAGTTCAAGTGAGACTCATTATCAACTGATATTGTGGATTAATTTGAAAGTGTTAAATAATGCCTAAAGATGAATCGAATATGTATAAGATCGCCCTTGTTGGAAATCCAAATGTAGGGAAAAGTGTAATATTTGGCTTGTTAACTGGAAAGTATGTGACAGTATCAAACTATCCCGGGACTACGGTTGAGGTTTCCAAAGGGGTTTGTAAGGGATTAGCCGGTGGAATGGAGGTGATTGATACCCCTGGGGTAAATAGTCTAATTCCACTTTCGGAGGATGAGCGTGTTACACGTGATATGTTGTTGGTAGATTATGATAAGCGCGTTGTCCAGGTAGTGGATGCGAAGAATCTCAGCCGTGGTTTGCTGATTACCACACAACTTGCGGAGATGGGATTGCCTGTAGTGCTCACATTAAATATGTGGGATGAACTCCTGGATAGAGGGATGAATATTGATATAAATGCATTACAGAAAATATTGAATGTAGATATCGTAAAGGCTATTGCTACGCATAGAGTAGGGATAAATTCTTTATATAATTTAATACCATCCGCGAAGGTGCCTAATCTTCATATTGATTACGGGAATTTGATTGAGGAAGGTATTTCAGAGATTCAGAAAATATTACCCAATGATATGGTTGTGAATAAACGTGCATTGGCCATCATGCTTTTATCAGGTGATAATTCACTGGAAGAAAATTTGCATGATAAACTCCCAAAAAATTCCATTGAAGATATACAACGTGTTAGAGATGGTGTGCAGGCGCATTTTAGTAATCCATTAAGTTACGCGATTAATATCAAACGTGCAAATTTTGTGAAAACTTTGGTTGAGAGAGTTACTGCCATCAGTATAAAAGAAAGAAAAACCCATCCGTTTTTAAGATGTTTATTTTTTTATTTCCTGGCGCCATTGGCAGCTTTTTTCATGGGGTACAAACTCATGACATTGTTAATGTGTTTAATTTCATTCTGGCTTCCATCAGGAAATGTTTTGAATTTCATTGTACCGCTTGTCGCAGGAGGAATGTCATCGTTAGGGTTTTCATTGTATTTATATTTAGGAGAATATAATGCAAAGAGCGCTATCGCGGATGTATTAGGACGTATTACAATGCATCCGGTAGCTGCTTTTCCCATATTAGTTATTATTTTATGGATTATTTATAAACTGGTGGGTGAGTTTGGGGCGGGGACGTGTGTAGATTTTTTTGAAAATAAGATATTCGGCCGTTCTTTGGTAGCATCGGGTGGTTTTGACATATACATATATATCCCGTTTATCCAAAAGGAATACATTTTTACGCATATTAACTTTCAGGGATTTAATTATTATTTTGGGCTCCTAGCACAGAAATTGATAAGCAAAGACAATATTGTTTTTGAATTGTTTTTGAATGAACAATCGGGGTTAATACAGGTGGGACTTACATACGCAATAGCCATTGTGTTCCCTATTGTGGGATTCTTCTTTCTGGCGTTTGGCATTATGGAAGATAGTGGTTATCTCCCACGCCTTGCTGTAATGGTAGATAAGGTGTTTAAACGTATAGGATTGAATGGAAAGGCAATACTCCCAATGGTGCTGGGCCTGGGTTGTGACACCATGGCGACCATGACGACACGCATCCTCAACACTAAAAAAGAGCGGATTATTGCTACCTTGTTGCTTGCGTTAGCCATTCCATGTTCCGCACAACTTGGGGTTATTTCAAGCGTCTTGGGTAGAGTTCCTGGTATATATTTTGCTGCATATGTTTTTGTTATTTGTACGCAACTTCTCTTTGTTGGTTATTTGTCATCAAAAGTATTGCCTGGTGTTTCTTCTGATTTCTTAATGGAAATCCCACCTTTTCGTATGCCTAAATTATCAAACATTTTTATTAAAACATTTTATAGAATCCATTGGTTTTTAAAAGAGGCTGTGCCGTTATTTATGCTGGGTACCCTTGCATTATTTGTGGCGACGAAGCTAGGGGTACTGTCTTTTGTTGAAAGAATGGGATCGCCCATTATTAAAAATTTTTTGGGACTGCCTGTTGAAACTACGCAAGGTTTTATTCTGGGATTTTTAAGAAGGGATTATGGCGCTGTTAGTATCTTTAAAGCGCTTGAGGAAACGGGGGGAAGCAGCGGTATAGACCCCAAGCAGTTATTAGTTTCGCTGACGGTGATTACTCTATTTATCCCATGTCTTGCCAATTTTTTTGTAATGATCAAAGAGCAAGGGGTAAAGAATGCATTTTTAATGTTTGCATTTATATTGCCATACTCTATACTTATTGGTGGTATTTTAAGGATAATTTTACAACAGTTTTAATGGATGCAAATACGAGGAAAGATAATATCTATTTCTGGTGATATTGCGGAGGTATGTATTATTAAAGAAAATACTACATGTGGAAGTTGTTCTACATGCTTGAAAAAGATGGGTATACGAGACATTGTAAAAGTAGCAGCAATAAAAGGGATTCAAGTTGATCAAGAGGTAGTTCTTCGGAGAAATTTAAACTGGTTTGTTAGAAACAGGATCATGTTTATATTAATTGCTTTTGTGTTTGGTATTATAATAACAGAAGCAATGTCTACGGCAATATCGTTTGGTGCTTACAGGGGTGGAATAGATTTGTTAGGAGGGGGAGTATTAACCATAATATTGTTAGTTGTTTTATGGATCAAGAGACCACGATTTCCTTTTAGGATAGAGCGAGTAGAAGGAGGAAGGACTTAATTATGGCTGAATCCACTCAGGAAGAAATTCTGGAACTGATATGGACAATTGAAGAGGAGGAAAATGGAAAGGTTGAAAAAGAGTTATTAATAAAACGGGTAAATCTTCCTTCAGCAGAAAATGCATTGAAAGTGCTTATTCAGGAAGGTTATGTTAAAATAATTAATTCAAGGGCAGAGCTTACAAAAAAGGGTAGAGAAGATGCACGATTAATTATCAGAAGGCACAGACTTGCGGAAAGACTATTGAATGATGTGTTGGCCGTAAACGAAGAAACAATGGATTCTAGCGCATGCAAGTTTGAACATTTTCTGGATGAGGAAGTTACGACTAGTATATGCACGTTGTTAGGTCATCCACTAAGCTGTCCTCACGGGAAGGCTATTCCACCTGGAGATTGTTGTGAAAAGACGAGTAAAGAGATAAGGCCTGTTGTTATGCCACTAACAGATCTAAGGTCGGGAGATAAGGCAAAGGTGTCTTATATAGTGACAAAATATCATGAACGGTTAGACAGGCTTTCTTCTATGGGTTTATTGCCTGGCGTTCAAATCCGCCTGCATCAAAGGCAACCAACTTATATTATCCAGATGGGTGAGACTCAAATTGCCCTTGACAATGCTATTGCACGAGATATTTATGTCCGTCTAGTATAATACATTGTAATACACCGCTAAGGATTAATATAATTTACTTTACAAGCAATTTTAATTTATATAGATATTGTTTTTCTTTTGGCTTGACAATACCATACAGGTGTGATATTAATTTCCCTCCATGAAAACAATTCAAAATTCTCTATTTATAGTCTTTGTCATATCCGTTTTTTCTGCCTTGTCAAGTAGCGATGTTGTCACTAGTACTGGAATAACACATTCGATAGTATATGCAAATGACAAGCAGGCGTTACCATTACTATTAGCAAAAAAAGATGAAGACATAGTTGTTTACAAAAAAGACATTATTATTCGTTCTGATGAACTAAAATCAGAACCTAAAAGAAACCAGGAAGAATTCAAAACAGTTGAGAAACCGGAGGCAAAAAAACAGGAAACACTGGGTCTGGACATAATTGATAAATACATAAAAGAGGGTAAAAAATATGAAGCAAGAAATGCACTGTCTGATATTTTTATAAATAAAAAAATACCAGAAAAACAAAAAGAAATAAAAGAACAGCTAGATAGATTAAATGAAGACTTAATTTTTTCGCCTTCTCCATCTTCTGATGCTGTTATGTATACAGTTCAACCGGGCGATGTACTTGCACGAATTGCAAAACAATTTAACACAAATTATGAACTGATTATGAAAATTAACGGCAAAGCAACTACCAGACTAAATATAGGTGAAAAACTAAAGATACTGACCGGAAAGACAAAAATATTGGCTAGCAAAACTGACTTTACATTAACATTATTGCTGAACGATCATTATGTGAAGCAATATCGTATTGGTACTGGGAAGAATGATAAAACTCCTGTGGGCACATTTGAGGTAAAAAATAAGATTAAAGAACCTACCTGGTATTCTCCCAATGGTGGTGTATTCCCTTATGGACATCAAGAGAACATTCTTGGTACTAGATGGATCGGCTTTAAAGACAAACCTGATGTAATTGGCTATGGAATTCACGGCACAACATTGCCAGAAACAATAGGTACGGCATCGTCAAATGGTTGTGTTAGGATGATAAATGGTGAGGTGGAAGAACTATTTGATTTTGTGACATTAGATACTGAAATTATTATTCAAAGGTGATAATTTATGTATAGAAACGAACAATTAGAAAAATATTTGAAAGATGCAGCTTCTGGAACACCCACACCAGGCGGTGGAAGTGTGGCTGCTTTGGTTGGGGCATTAGCAACTACGATGTCTTCAATGCCAGCAAACTTTACAATTGGCAGGGAAAAATTTAAGCAGTATGATGCTCAACTTAAAAAGATACTTGAGGAATGCGAAAAGAGCAGAGAAACATTACTGTCCTTGATGGAAGAGGACATTAAGGTTTATGGTGAAGTTGGCAGGGCATATGCTTTGCCGAAATCAACTGAAAACGAAAAAAAGGTACGGTCTGAGGCAGTACAAAAGGCAACCATTATTGCTATGGAAGTACCGTTAAAGGTGACTATATGTTGTCTTTATGTGCTGGAACTAACAAGAGAATTGGTGGATATTGCAAATCCTAACCTAATTTCTGATGTTGGGGTGGCAGGCTTTTTGGCAGATGCTGCATTTCAATGTGCAAAATTAAATGTGGATATAAATCTTGCGACAATCAAGAATACAGGTCTTGTGGAAAAAGTCCAAAATGAGTTGAATCAGGCTGAAACGAAGGCAAAGACATTTTTCAAAGAGATACAAGAGCGAGTCCAGAAAAAAATAAAAGGGTAAACCACCTGCCGCTTCTAAGATAAATGCTATGGAATGGAAAATAAACAAGGGGTCTAAGGGATGTATCACTTGTAACAAGGAGTTTTGTGAAGAGGAGGAATATTATTCCGCTCTTTTTGATGAAAATAATAGTTTTATACGAAAAGATTTTTGTGTTTCATGTTGGAATGGAAGCAAAAACGGAGTTCTTTTTTCATTTTGGAAAACAAAGATACCAAAGAAAGATAAACCTGTTCAAAGGTTTGTAAACACAGATGTCTTCCTGGATATGTTTACCAGATTAGAGGGAAATAATGAAACACAACAAAAGAACCTAAGATATGTGATTGCGCTTTATTTAATACGGAAAAAAATATTTAAACTGAAATCTTTGAAAAAACAGGACGGAGAAGAGTTTATTATTTTATATTACCCAAAAGAAGAGCGTGAATTCAATGTTTTCAACCCAAATTTAAAAGAAGAAGAAATTGAGTCCATCACGTCAGAAATGAGTCAACTCTTAAACTATCCCTATCTTGAGCAGGAAGTCCTGGGTAATGCAGATTAAGTATTCAAAGATAATTTCCGTACTCAATTATTAAGCGCCTGGTGTGCTTGTAGGTGTATTAAAGCTACAGGTTTCACAATCCACAGCAATTCCGCGGTTTTTCCTTTCTTTTAAAGCCGATCTAATCTCTGTTACTTGCGTAGTGTCAACGATTATTTCTCTTTGTAACGCCAATAATTTGGTGCGAAATTGTCTTGTTTTTCTTATGCTTGGACATACCGTTTTCCTCATTCCAACAGGGCAAGTACCTACAATTTTCTTTTTGTTTATCTTAGTTACCATAACTAAACTCCTTTCTTAATTTAAATGCAAGGCTTATCATCATTTTCACGAATTAAATCCGGGACAAGGATTTTCAATGTCCCTTTTGCAGCAGATTGTTCTGCTTCCTTTTTGCTTTTACCCCATCCAATACCATACTCAGTACCCTTTATTAACACTATTACTTCAAATGACTTTCCATGGTCTGGCCCGATTTGTTGTAAGATACGGTAATTAGGTGTTACGTTGTGTTCTTTTTGACTGTACTGTTGAAGAATAGATTTATAATTCTTTTCGTGTTGATTCTTGCAGACTATATCTATTTCTTTCTTTAAATACTTCATTGTGAAATTGTAAGAGACCTCAAGACCTCCATCGAGATATATTGCGGCTATAACTGCTTCGAATACATTGGCAAGTATTGATTTTGGGAGGAAATCGCGATCACTTAAGCCTTTACCCACAGAAAGGAAATCCTTTAAATGTGCCTCAAGGCTAACCTTGGCGAGGGCTGGTTGGCTGACTACTACAGATTTTATTTTTGTTAGCTCTCCCTCGCTAAATTGAGGCAAGGTTTTATAAAGATAGTCTGAAATAATCATACCAAGAACAGCATCCCCCAAAAATTCTAGTCGCTCATTAGAGAAGTTATTTTCTAGTTTACAGGATGTGTGGGTCAACGCTTTTTCAAGTAATGAGGCATCGTTAAATGCATATCCTATTGCTAATTGACATTCCCTGAGTTTTTCTGAGTTTATGTTACTATTCGTTTGGAGTATCATTTTTTTGGAACTTTTTTTCCTTAAACAACATAGACTCTTCTATCGCGGTGTATTTTGTGGCGGCGTTAATTAGTTCGACCGCTGTACTACGCCTGAACGAGACAACTTCTACCCTACAGCCATGGGCTTTTAACATTTCCACAAGCGGAGCAAAGTCTCCGTCACCACTAACCAGCACCACTGTATCAAGCTTTGGTGCAATTGCGATGGAATCTATAGCAATACCCATATCCCAATCTCCTTTTGCAGTGCCGTCAGGCCGCAATCGAAGTTCCTTTGATTTGATCTCATATCCTAAACGACTTAATGCATCAGTAAAACTTGATTGGTCTACATCAGGTTTTTGTACTACATATGCAATTGCACGGATGAGATTTCTATCGCCTACAATTTCAAGTAAGAGCTTGCTATAATCAATTTTTGATTGGTGTAACGCTTTTGCTGAATAGAACATATTTTGGACATCAACAAATACTCCTATCCTTTGTTGAGAACCTTTTATTCGTCCACCCACCATATATATCTACCTTTCTAATGAATACTTAATACGATAAAGATTTAATATAAATACCTAAATTAAAATTTTGAATATAAACAACATTGAGAAAATTAGGTAGGTAAAATAAAATACTACATAAATTCAAAGAACGGTGGTAGCTATGACAAATAACGTCATAACATACCTTTTTGCAAAATATTAGAGCAATACAAATAATTATACAAATTATTTTAACAGTCTTTTATAGACAGTCAATTAAAAAAATGAAATAACTTAATTTTATTGACTCTTGGGACAAATTCTGATAAATTTATTTGAAAATATATAAATCTAAATGCTTTGTTGACAATAACTAAACATAAAATTGATAGAAAGCGTTAATTAACTTAAATTTGTTATGGATATAGACTCTTTAAGAAAAGAAATTGATGCGCTGGATTCAAAAATTGTGGAGTTACTCAACGAAAGGGCAAAAGTTGTATTAAAGATTGGTGAAATTAAAAAGCGAAACAAGGCACAAATATACGTCCCTAACAGGGAGCAAGAAGTATATTCACTAATTACATCACAAAATAAAGGGCCTTTGACTAATGAGTGTCTGATGTCAATATATCGAGAATTAATGGCAGGTTCCCTTGTGTTAGAAAAGGCAATCAAGGTATCTTACTTGGGTCCTGAAGGCACTTTTAGCTACTTTGCTGCCAAACAAAAGTTTGGATCATCGGTTGAGTATGTTCCTGTAAGGGGCATTGATGATGTTTTTAGAGATGTGGCAGGAGGTAGATGTGATTATGGAATTGTGCCTGTTGAAAATTCCACAGAGGGTGGAATAAGGGAAACATTGAACATATTTGTGGAATCCGACGTCAAGGTATGTGCCGAGATTTTTTTACCAATTCACCACTGCTTAATGGCAAATTGTGCTAAGGAAGATATTAAAAGAGTATACTCAAAACCACAGATTTTGTCTCAATGCAAAAATTGGTTGGCAAGTAATCTTCCTTATGCCGAGTTGATAGAAGTAAGTAGCAGTGCAGAAGCGGCTCGCATTGTTATGAATGCTTTAAAATCTGATAAAGATGGGCAATATTATGCAGTAATTGCCAACATTGAGATAGCACAGCAGTACGGGTTAAATATACTTTTTAAAAATATTGAAGACAATCCAAACAATATAACAAGGTTTTTTGTTTTAAGCAAAGAATACGGGGAGCCAAGCGGGAGGGACAGGACGGCTGTGATGTGCTATATAAAAAATCGTCCCGGTGCGTTATTAGAAATATTAGAGCCATTTAAAACCCATAGTATTAATCTAACAAATATTGAGTCATTGCCTACCAAAAAAAAGGCGTGGGAATATTGTTTTTATCTGGATTTTGAGGGATATGCATCTAATGAAACTGTTCAAAAGGCTCTCAAAGAGGTATCAAAAAAGTGTTTTGATATGAAAATTCTAGGTTCATTTCCGAAGTGTGATTGAGGGATTATAACTCGAAGCTAACGGTAAAAAAGCCTTTTATTGTGGGAAACTGGAAGATGAATCTCACACTTGAGGACGGAATGGAATTTGTTAAATTACTCAAGAGTAGTTTAAACAGGGAAAATGAGATTGTTTGTGGAATTTGTCCACCATTTGTCTTTTTGAGGGATATTTGCAGAGTTTTAGAGTCCAGCGGTATATTCGTGGCTGCGCAGAATATTCATAGTGATAAAAATGGTGCTTATACGGGTGAAGTTTCCGCCTTGATGGTAAAGGAAATCGGCTGTACACATGTACTTATAGGTCATTCAGAAAGACGGCACCTGTTTGGTGAAACAGATGCTTTTATAAATGCAAAAATAAAGGCGGCGCTATCAGTTAATTTAAAACCGATTTTATGTGTAGGGGAAAAGTTGAATGAAAGGGAGGAAGGAAAAACAGAATATGTAATCAAAAATCAATTAAAAGAGGATTTAAGGGGAATTAATGCCAATCAGGCGAAAGAACTTGTGATTGCTTATGAGCCTGTATGGGCAATTGGTACAGGAAAAACGGCGTTGCCTGAACAGGCTAATGAAGTCCATTTGTTTATCAGAACATTTTTAACAGCTGAATATGGTAAAGACATTGCAAATAGTTTGTATATTCAATACGGGGGAAGTGTCAAACCAGAAAATGCAGGGGAGTTGATGGCACAACCAGCAATTGACGGACTTTTGGTTGGTGGCGCAAGTATTAAATTAGAATCATTTTTGAAAATTATTGAGGCAGCATCAAGTAATTAGTGTTTTTAGTAATTATTTTTTTAATTTTGGGAGAGTTACATGGTAAAGGCTGAAAAGGCATTTAAGTGGGGGATTGCAATCGTTGTTATCTTCGGAATATTAAATGCATTCTATTTTTTAAATTTAATCGTTGCATTAAAGATTGCATTACCCGTTTTATGTGTGTTTTTGATTGGGTCTATTTTATTACAATCAGGCAAAGGTGGCGGATTAGCGGCTATTGGTGGTTTGGGAGACCAATCTGCCTTTGGCACGAGAACCAGCACATTCTTAACTAAAGTTACTTATCTTATAGGTGCCGCATTTATTGTTACCACCATATTTTTGTTTAAACTATCCATTCCAACGAAAACATTAAGTACCGTTGTTACAGAGGAGATTCCTGCAGAACACCATGCTCACGAACACGAGCAGACTGCGCACGAAGGAGAGCATAAACATGGTGACGTTCCTCATGCAGAAGGGCAAAGTAGTAATGTATCTAATGTTGGTATGCAGAATGTAGCTAAAGAACAGACGGACAAGTAGGCACAGGAAAGTCCGCATCATCAGGAAGTAATGAAAGATGTTGCATCTCAAGGGCAGTCGGCAGGAATGTGTCCTGTTGAGGAGGGAAAACAGGTAATGAGTGTTGCAGAAAAACCTCCAGTCGAAACACAGAAATAAACAGGCAAAAAGCCAAACAATAAGTGAACTAATGTAAATGAGTTCATCTCAGGGTGTATATAAAGAGCAAAAAAATACAGACGAGAAGTGGAGAGATTCGGATTACAAACATCTCAACTTCTCAACCCCTTAACCTCCAGACGTATATCTTTGTTATTATCCGTATTCTCTGTGGTGAGATAAATATTATATTTCGGTGACCTTGATGCTTAAAAGTATGACAGGGTTTGGCGCCGCTGAATACAAAGATGACGAACGTAATATGCGCGTAGAACTACGTTCGGTCAACAACCGTTTCTTAAAGATAGAATCACGGCTACCAGACATATTACAACCCTTTGAAAGTGATATTGAGCGTCCAATCAAAGAGAAAATTGCAAGAGGCACAATCCTTTTAAACGTAAATTATCAATCACTCCGACATGAACCAGAGTACATGCTGGACAGCAATAGATTAAAAGAATATTATCATTTGTTAAATGGCATCAAAAAGGAAATCGGTTCCAGAGAGAAAATATCTGTTAACTCTTTAATGCTGCTTCCGGGTGTCCTGCAAAAAGGGAAAAACAGTCAGGAAGATAAGGACATACTATTATCCAGATGTATTCCCCTTGTAAATGAAGCATTGGGAAAAATGCTGGAAATGCGTGCGGTCGAAGGAAAACATCTCGCAAAGGACATCGAACAAAGAAAAGAGTTTATTATTTCCGCTCTGAACAAGATTGAAGCTATGGCACCATTGGTCGTTCAGGAATACAGTAAACGTTTGCGAAGCAGGGTTGAATCTTTATTGAGCGGAACAGGCGTAGAATTAACGGATAGCAATTTGTGCCGTGAAATTGCCATCTTTGCAGACCGATGCGACATCACCGAAGAAATC
>Ga0154328_1048_pt1 | contig 13541 bp, 16 predicted proteins | sample RifGroA2_FD_115856 | JGI IMG/M metagenome (GOLD analysis project Ga0154328, IMG submission 115856) | Planctomycetes bacterium GWA2_39_15
AATTGGCAGACACGCCAGACTCAAAATCTGGTCCCCGTCACAGGGGGTAAGGGTTCAACTCCCTTCTCTGGCATTTGTTTGATTAGATGGACCACTTCACACCAAACACATTTTTTGTGTCATATCAACAGAATTAGTGCCCTTTGATTAATGCCATAGCCTCTGCGCGGGTTGCAGGATTATCACGAAAGATGCCACGCATCACGGAAGTTTGCACCCTTGTGCCTGGTTTTTTAATGCCCCTCATGGTCATACAGAGATGCTCAGCTTCAATAATAGCAAGTACCCCTTTGGGCTTTAGCGCCTTCATGATGGATTCTGCAATGTCTGTGGTAAGCCTTTCCTGTACTTGCGGACGTTTTGCCTCTATTTCAACAACCCTTGCAAGCTTGCTAATTCCAGTAACACGATTTCCTTGTGGAATATAAGCTACGTGCGCAACACCGCTGAAAGGCAGTAGGTGATGTTCGCATATAGAGTAAAATGGAATATCCTTTAAGAGTACAATCTCGTCATACTTTTCAGATTTTAATACTTTGATTTCTGTGTGTGAATCCTGCCCGATACCTGCAAATATCTCTTCACACATATCGGCAACCCTTTCGGGTGTTTCCAAGAGACCTTCACGTTTAGGGTCTTCTCCGATACCTTCTAAAAATAAGCGGATAGAATCTATAATCTTTTTCTTGTCTATCAAAATAAAACTCCTTCAGGACATTAAACCATAATTTTTTAGTATACTTTTTAATTTATTCTCATTTTCTTTAGTCATCTCGCACAGCGGCAGACGCATCTCGCCGTTTAATCTTCCCAGCAGCTTCATAGCAGTTTTTACGGGAATCGGATTAGTTTCGATGAACATTCCCTTACACAGTGGGAAAAGTTTGTGATGACACTTCCTGGCCTCGTTGAAATTACCATCCAGACAATATTTAGTCAATGCGGTAGTATCCGAAGGGACGATATTAGCCACAACAGATATCACTCCTTTTCCACCCACTGCCATAATTGGCAGGGTAAGAGAGTCGTCTCCCGAAAGAACTGTAATATTGCACAGGTGCAAAATCTGAGTTACCTGGTCAATATTTCCACTGGCTTCTTTTATACCAACAATGTTTTTAATTTCAGCAAGTTTAGCAACCGTCTCTGGCAGAATGGATATGCCCGTCCTGGAAGGCACATTGTATATCACAATAGGAATATCTACCTCTTCTGCAATTAATTTGTAATGCCGATAAAGTCCTTCAGGAGTAGGTTTATTATAGTAAGGAGTAATGAGCAATGCCCCATCTGCCCCCACCTTTTTTGCATGTTTCGTCAGATGTAAAGCTTCCATGGTATTGTTTGAACCTGCCCCAGCGAGAACGGATATTCTTCCAGCCACCGTACTGACAACCTCACCAACCACCTTTTCGTGTTCATCAAACGAAAGCGTAGCAGATTCACCAGTCGTACCGCAAGGAACGATCCCGCTTGTCCCGTTCTTTATATGAAATTCAATGAGTTCTTTAAACTTTTTATAATCAACCTGCCCATCTTTAAAAGGTGTTACTAATGCCACCAGGGAGCCAGTAAACATGTTTTATTCTCCTTTTCTTAAGTATTGGCAAATACTTAACCACAGAGGCCACAGAAAAATCACCAAATTTAAAGACAACTTCCGATTCCATAAATTACTCATATTTTGATCCACAGCGAATCTGTGATTTTACCCGTTTTTTCATTCATCCTAAGTTTATCTTTTTAACTCAGGCTTAAAAATTAACTCCTTCATTTCCGAAACAGCCTTCTGGATTCCCACAAAAACCGCTCGTGACACAATGCTGTGTCCAATATGTAATTCTTCAACATCTAAAGATTCAACAATAATTCCAACGTTTTGATATGTAAGCCCATGCCCAGCGTTTACCCGCAGCCTCAATTTTTGGGCTATTTTTACACCTGCTTCAAGCTTCTCAATCTGTTTACTCTTTGAAATATCATCTTTTGCATTGGCATAGTTGCCTGTATGCAGTTCAATATATTGCGCCCCAACATCCTTCGATGCGGATATCTGGTTTTCTTCAGGATCAATAAAAAGACTAACCAGTATGCCCGCATCAGTGAATCTTTTGACAATATCCACTAGTACCTTCTTTTGAGAAACGACGTCCAGACCGCCCTCCGTTGTAACCTCCTGTCTCTTTTCAGGAACAAGGGTAACCTGCTCTGGTCTTGTCTTAATTGCAATGTCCATTATCTCTCGTGCAATAGACATCTCCAGATTCAGCTTGGTAAATACTACTTCCCTGAGCAATCTCACATCACGATCCTGTATGTGTCTTCGATCTTCCCTCAAATGGACGGTAATTATATCCGCACCACCGAGGACTGCCAGTGGTGCCGCTATTACAGGGTCGGGTTCAAAGGTTCTTCTTGCCTGCCGTATAGTAGCAATATGGTCTATATTTACACCTAACTTTATCATTTTGTCTCAGGCAATCGTAAGTTTTCTCTGATGTCCAAACGCACCTCGGGTAATTTATCCACAAGTTCAATATTTTTTGGCAAAACACATCTTATTGGTTGTTTGTATGGCCCGGGCGGTTTTAACGAAGTGACATCAATATACAAAGCGACATCTTCTTCGGTATTAAGCTTATCTAATAAAAGTTTAGGACCTTTTACCATTACCTTGAAGAATTCATCTTGCAATTTAATTTCATAGGGATATTCTGGAGGTTTCATTATCTTGATCTTTATTTTCTCAAAAAATTTTGTATCCTGTTGTTCCGCTATTTGCAACCATACCCGTACATCTTCCTTACATACAACCGGCACCGAAACGTTTTTATCGCCTCGCTTAAGTGTTACTTTCTGGTCAATTCCAATTCTCCATGGAAAAGTAAGGTTCTGGTTAATAGTAATTCCACTAACATCGATCGGAACTGTATTGATAAATAAAGCCTCTTTTAATGTGTTTAAAGGGCCTGTTACTTCGACTTCCGACGGAAATACAAATTCATTCGCTATAACATATCCAATTGCAGGTTCACCTTTCTTTTGCAAATTGACCTTTAATTTTTTCTTCTGTAATTTACCGAGTAATATATCGAATTTATCAGGATAAACAGAAACCAGTTTGATGTCACCCGGCAGATTCAAGTATTCTCTTGTTATGGGAATTGTCTGTTTTATCTGATCTTCCATTCCAGATGGAGATTCCTGCACAATGTATTTTGCCTGAATCTTTCGATTTTTTATCATATCTTCAATATTGTCAATAATATTTTGTGGCCCTCGTAGATGTATGGTAATTTCCTCGGTGCTCTGTTCAAGTATGGTAATGCCTTCAGGAACAGAAACAGACAGTTTGACCATCTCCGTTAACTCTCTAGTATGCCTGTTAATCGCATATAGCCATAGAGCAACTGCCATGACCAATGCCATGAATTTTGTGAGAACGTTACCTGTAAATATTTCCTTTATCACACCTGTGTACTCCTGGCTATACCGAATCTTTCCGTAGATAGTTCATCGAGTATCCTTTTTAGTTCTTTTTCGTCAATATCTTGTTTCAGCACCCCCTTGACTCCTGTTGAAATTGTTCCTGTTTCTTCCGATACAACAATAACAATGGCATCTGTCTCTTCTGTAAGTCCAATGGCTGCCCTATGGCGAGTACCAAGGCTTTTTGACAGTTCTGTATTTTCAGTAAGCGGGAGCAAACACCCCGCAGCAACTATTTTTTGTTCCTGAATAATAACTGCTCCGTCATGCAAGGGAGAGCCAGGCCAAAATATTGTGCATATCAATTCACCTGTTACATCCGCATTTAGTTTCGTTCCAGTTTCTGCAAAATTATCAAGCCCGACTTCTCTCTCGATTGCAAGTAATGCACCAACTTTACTTTTGGATAAAATTCCAATAGCTTTTATAATTTCATTTGTCACCTGATATTCAGGTTTCAGAAACACATTAAAAACAGGGTTTTGTCCTAACCTTAATAGTGCACGTCGAAATTCAGGCTGGAACAGAATAATTATAGGAATGATAAATACAGGTACAAATTCTGTTATCAACCAATTGATTGTATATAGTTGTAACTTTCTTACAAAGAATAGCACGCCAACGGATATCAATACAATAATAAACGCCAGTCCCCTTAACATGCTTGTACCGCGGGTACCCTGCATGATTCTTAATACAACATACACAATCATGTAGATAAGAAATATCTCACCAAGGGCCCTGCCCACCATCCAGATATTTACATTTTCAAATAATTCAAATATTCTTTCAAACATTAACTATTCCTGATTGCATCACAAACCTTTATAATTTGGACAGTCTCATACACATCATGAACCCGAATAATATGTGCGCCATTCATGGCTGCGACTGCCACTGTTGCCAGCGTTCCATACAGACGTTCCTGAACTGTAGCTTTTAAAACGGTACCAATAAACTTCTTCCGCGATGTACCGATCAGTATTGGAAATCCCATACTTTTAAATCCCCATAGCCCCTTGAGAATTTGGAGATTTTGCTGCATGGTCTTGCCAAAACCAATGCCCGGATCAATGATAATTTTATTTTCGTCTATTCCAGCGCTAATTGCGATAGCTACAGACTTTTTTAAGTACGACATTATCTCGGATAACAAATTTTTGCGTATCGGATGTTTTTGCATTGTTCTGGGAGTGCCTTTCTTATGCATAATTATAACGGGCACTTTTGCACTGGCAGCAACCATTGCCATCCTTTTATCCATTTGTAATCCGCCGATGTCGTTTACGATTGATGCCCCTGCATCAATCGCCTTTTTTGCCACTGTTGCTTTATATGTGTCAATGGAAATAGGCAAACGGATCTTTTTCGATAATATTTTTATAATAGGAATTACTCTTTTTGTTTCCTCGTCCTCCGATATGGAATGCGCACCGGGTCTTGTAGATTCACCGCCGACGTCAATAATATCGGCTCCTTCTTCTACCATTTTAAGCGCATGATCAATGGCATTCTCTAAAGTATTATATCGTTTGCCATCATAAAACGAATCTGGGGTCACATTTAGAATCCCCATGACATGTGTTTTACTACCGAGATGCAGTGTACCGTTGGGATAAGTTACATCAAAGGACTTCCTTTGAAATTTATTAATTGTGTTATCAGTAATATTCTCTTTTAATTTGCTCACCAGTCCTCTTCCATTGCTTCCACGATACCTTGGGCAACTTTTACAAAAGCCTCATCACTGGAAGAACTGAGTGTTTCATTTCTCCTGACAATAAATTCTGCCGGTCTCTTAATGTTTCTCCGCTCAACAATTGCTCTTCCTGTCCGCTTATCTACCCACCGGATTTCTACTCCAACGGAAACACGGCTTTCAACGATATTATCCTTAGTATCTTCAATTAATACATTTTCATCTACGCTGGTTATTTTCCCAAAGAGAATAGAATCGGCCTCATCTTTATCAACAATGTTAAGACGCGTTCTTAGCAATATTTGATCGCGCACAGCCTTCGTAAGATCAAACTCGTATCCTCTGCGAAAAGTATTGTTGTCAAAGATGGGAATATAGATGCTACGAACATTAGAACGGAGTAAAGATTTCGAACTATAACCACAACCTTCGAAAGAAATAAAAAAAGGTAATAACAAGAGGATACAAACTATAGTGATCTTGTATTTATATTTCGCAATACAGTTTGATTGGTGTCTGAAGAAATATTTCAACATCGTTATTTTACTGCCTCAATCATTTTGAGAAATTCTATCCGTTCATTAGCCCTTTCTGCCCAGATTGTACCAGGGAAATCAGCTATTACATACTCAAAATACATGGCTGCCGAAGAAGGTTTTTTACGTCTCAGGTAAAACTCTCCAATGTTATATTCTCTTTCCGCCTCAATAATCCATATCTCTTCGATCATTCTCTTTGCATCCTCTACATGTACACCATTTGGATTTGACACTAAATATTCTTCAAAGCCCTCCCGTGCAGAAACCAAGAGACCATAATTGCGTTCCTGTTTCTTTTCATGACAAACTTTTGAAAGTGGTATCTGGTATTGTATGTAAGGAACCCATTCATTCTTCGGGTATTCTTCCAAAAATTTTTCATAAGCATCAAGAGCTTCCTCATATTGACCGAGTTTAAAATAACAATCCGCTATTTTAACCTGTGCATCAGGCGCAAGGGGCCCCAGATTTTGTTTTTCTATAATCTTTTCAAATACCTTGATTGCTGCATCTTCGTCGGTATCCATTTGGGCAACACCTAATTGAAACACTCTTTCCAGTATTTCTTTTGTCCTTTTTGAACCCGAATATTTTTGCAAGGCGTTCTCGTAAGCCATCAACGCCCTTTTATAATCACTATTGAGAAAATATGCCCAACCAATATTTATTTGAGAAGATTCTGCATATTCAGAATTAGGGCTGGTATCAATAATCGCTTCGAATTCTTTTATCGCAATCAGGTACTTCTGTTCTACAAGAAGAGAAAGCGCATACTTGTAACGTTGGTCCAGTGTGATAACTGCCTCTGATGTTGATACAATCCAACCCATTTCTTTATTCCATACCCATTTCCCGTAGGAGGATGTTGCTACACAGATTGTAATTAATAAAACAGGAAAGATGAATTTTAGTTTTTTCATCTCACACCTTTCAAATATCTGTTAAAATTTTATATATTTCCAGGAGTTTAGTTCTTTGTTTAGTATCGAAGTGATATAATATCTCAGCATCTTTTCTATTTCAACACAAATAGATGATTGTATTCTGACACGCTCCAATTTCTGCAAATTAATATCCACTAGTCTTCTGGCAATGAGTGCAGCACCAAGAGGAACGATAATTCCATTACTGAATCTTACCTTGCATGTTTTGCATAGCAAACCGCCTTCCCTAGCGTTAAAATGCACTTCAGACACTTGTTGAATACTGTCTTTACAATTTACACAACTTTCCAATTCAGGCAGATAACCTAATATTTTTAGCATTTTCATCTCAAAGGTCAACAACTGTATTGTAGCATTTGTATCCGCTGATATCACATTTAATGTATTTAAGAATATATCAAAGAGTTGTTTACTTGGATCACTTTCTTCTGTAAATTCATTCACAAGCTCAGCCATACATGAAGCCTTATAATAGTTATCCAGATTGTTTCGAAGCATCGGGTAATTATTTTGTAAAACAGCCTCCGTAAGTGTGTGAAGAGACGTATATTCCTTTTTAATAAAGAGAATTTGATAGTAAGTCAGTAAATCTATTGCTTTTGAACTGTATCTTCCAGATACACGCTTAAATCCTTTAGCAATGGTGTGAATCTTTCCGTAGTCGCGGGTGTAGAAAGTAATTATCTGACTGGAATTACTATAATCTGTCCTTCCAAGTGTAATTGCTTCTGTTTTAAAGACAGACATAATATAAAATAAATTGTCTATAATGGTTTGAACTTAGGCTGCCTTTGGCAGCGACTTTAAATCTCCCCTCTAAAAAGAGGGGCCGGGGGGGTGTTACAGCATATTTACACACCCCTTAATCCCCTCTTTCTAGAGGGGAAACTATATTTGAAATTCCTATACATGAACTTATAACCACCCCTCTTTCCCCTCCTTCGCAAGGAGGAAATCGGAAGGATGTTATTTCTGCACCTCCCCTTAGTCCCCTCCTTCGAAAGGAGGGGATGAAGGGGAGGTCTTCCATAGACTATTTACCATATAGGTTATGGGCACGAAGACCGCATAAATAAAATGAAAATTCCCATACAATAAATTTAGGGTAAAAGATAGGTTAGAAATCATTATAATAGTGCAATAGAAAATATCAACATTTATTATTTAAAAGGACTCTCTGAGGCAAGCCTTGGAAAAGGTATGAAGCGGATGATGGAAGAAAGCGAAGAAAGGGACAAGATAATATCTTATAACAATTATTTTTACATTTTCAGCAAAAATATTTTTTAACGAATAAGACTTGTCCTCGACTCAGATAGGGGAGAAGTAATCACACAGAGACACGAAGCCGCAAAGAATGATGAATGATGGAATGCCTCCCCCTTTCTCCCCCTCAATGAAGGGGACAGGGGGAGGCATGGGGATATACCATAAATCTTTGTGTCTTGGTGGCTTTGTGTGAGGAAACAGAAGAACTTTCTTTTCCGACTCGTTCGGGTTATGGATTGCTGAAACCGAGATGTCGTGTTGGCTGCGCCCTTGGGCTAGCCCAAGGGCGATCTCTTCACGCTCATTAACATTTAACCTGTGGTATCGGGACATGTGCAACTCCTTTCTTCTGATATATTATATCAGAGTTAAGTGTTGCACTAGCAACTTGAGCCCACTCTGTTCCTATTTGTTCTATTTGTTCCTATAAATATATTTTCGCCTGTATTTCCTCGATTAATAACATGATAATACGCACCGGCGTATTCCACACTTAAGGGTCTTGCCATAGGATTTTTCTGGTGTTAAATATTTAAAGTGAAAGATGAATTAGAAATCATTATAATAAAATAGCAGAAAAGGTCGATGTTTATTTTTCAAGGTGGTGACCCCGTATAAACCATCTATGACTTCCGACGGAGCGTCTCTACAAGGGCGTTCACAAACAGAGTTTGATAATAAGTCGATAAATATATAGAGGAGAAATATTACAATGCCTTTAACCCAAAAAAAGACTAAACACCCGTATATCATTTCCCTGAAAACACATTGCGGTGGAAGCCCTGTAATTGCAGGCACAAAATTTCCTGTAAGGTCTGTCGTTTTTTATATCCTCAAACAGGGTATGACGCCTGAAGAACTTGTAAAAGAATTTTTACATCTTACCCTTCCACAGGTTTACGATGCCCTTTCTTATTATTACGAAAATAGGGGAAAAATAGATAAAGAACTATTCATGCAAGAGTCTGATTTACGGCAAAAATAACACCAAATGTCTGAAATATCATTGTGCCTCGATGAGGATGTTAGGGTATTGTTAGCAGAAATATTACGCAATAGAGGATATAATGCTTATCATGTTCTTGAAGTTGAAAGAACCGGTAAAAGCGATAGCGAACAACTCGCCTACGCTGTAAGAAATAAGATGGCTATATTGACTCATAATATTAAAGACTACGTCATTCTATCCAAATCTTACGCAGAACACGGGAAAAACCACTTTGGCATTATTATTTCTAATCAAATCCCTTTTAGTAAACTTCTGAAACGAACACTAAGATTTCTTTCCTCCAACACTCGGGATTCTATTAGAAATAATATAATCTGGTTGCAAGACTATAAATAAATTTGGGTTATATATAACATGCACCCGGGTATTCCACACGTAAGGGTCTTGCCATAGGATTTTTTTGCTGTTAAAAACTTACGAAGTATCAAAAAACAGATTGAAAAGATACTTACTGAAAACTTATAGCGCCTCCGATCACACCTGCATCACGGCATTATTACGGAGATTGAGGTTGGTATAATAATCAAGAAACTTGTCCTCATGAAAATGGGGATCGGTAAGTTGTTTGGTCGTGGTTATTCTTCCATAAGCATGTATGAAATCAAAGATGTCTGGAGAAGATAAAATTAATACTTGTCCTCGTGAAAACGGGGAAACGATTAGAAAAAATTAATCACTAATCAAGGTTTTGACCCCTTTCAATGTTCCTAAATTTTGAGGTGAACACCCATGCTTGAGCCGGTAGTATATTGTTCTTGCGGGAATCTAAAAGAATATGGAGGCAATTGGCAAATAACATCTCGTTCTTTTAAGGCGGCATTTATGCCGCTTAAAGAGCGCGAGTCTATTATTTCAAAAGAAAAATGTCCCATCTGTAAATGTATCGACGCGGGAGAAGTTCTAATATCTCTTAAAAATCTTTAAAAGATTTGAAGGGGCTTACTATCGCATCCCCGTTTGCACAAGGACAAGTCTTATCGCGAGGAAATGAGCGAAGGAATATTTTTACTGATAATGATAATCGTATTTCGTTTCTGGAGATTTTGGGAAAAATGTCGGAAAGGTTTGAGGTTGAAGTTTATGCCTATGTGCTCATGAATACTAAATCGTGATTTATTAATCTATCTTTTATGATGAAATTAATAAACGATTAGAAAAAATTAAATTACTAATCAAGGTGTGATCCTTCTTACTTTATCTTTGACCCTTCTTTATCTTTCCTTCTTTATCTTTATTGACTAATTGAGAGAAGAACCTAAAAGAGATGAAATAATAAAGGCGGGTTATACTCCCCAAACGAATTTGCTATATATCGCTCAAATGATCTTCCATTTTTTTATGTGCTAAAGAGGCAAGGATTTTCCTGGGGATGATTCTGGAAACATTGATCATTACAGTATTCAAAAACCCATGTATCGATACGTGCTTTCCTCTCATCATCGCCTTGTAACCATGCAATGCGACTTCTCTTGCTGTTGACATTTTTAACTTAAGAGGAATCTTTTTGCTGTTTCCATGAGCCGAATCATGGAATCCGGTTGCGGTAGGACCGGGACATAAAGCGGTGACGGTTACACCTGTCCCCTTAAGCTCACGTGCAATAGCCTCGGTAAAAGACAGCACATAGGCCTTTGAAGCGGCATAAACCGATTGCAGCGGAACTGCCTGAAAAGCGCCAATCGAAGCGACATTAAGTATCTTTCCCTGCCCGCGCTCTATCATCCCCTTCAAAAAAAGCTTTGTAAAATGGGTGAGCGCTGTAATATTCACTTTCAGTATATCAACTTCGTGTCGCCAGTCTGTTTCAGAAAACCTTCCAAAAGCCCCAATTCCAGCATTATTTATCAGGATATCAATGTCGACTTTATCTGCCATAAGCGTATGGTATATCTTATAAGGCGTATTATCCTTGCTTAAATCCTCAATAAATAAAATGACGTCAATATTGTGCTCTGTTTCCAGGGAATCCCTTAATATCTCGCACTTTTCGCGGTCTTTGTCCACCAGCACCAGATTATACCTGTCTTTTGCTAGTATTTTTGCAAATTCTTTGCCGATACCGCTTGAGACTCCTGTAACCAATGCAGTCTTTCTTATTTCCATCTTTATTTTCCTGAACTGAATGCTCTTTTCCTGTTTCCTGGTATTACATTGTCACAGACAATACACCCTAAGAACCTGTTGGGCCTGATAGCATGTCAATCATGGAAAGTTTTGATTTTTTCTTTTTGTTCTTTCATCCTCTTGCTCTCCAGATATATTTCCGTCACATTGTAATATTTCCATTTCCAACTTCAATACATTTCTCAAATCTTTTCCCGGAATTGGAATGGGGTCAAATGGGAATGGTGGAATGGGGAGGGCTGTGGTCATTTTTTATGCGTTACGGATAAATCCAGGTTTATCTTATCTTTAATTGTTTTCAGGTCTTCTACAGTGTCTACATCGGTCTCCGGATCAAGCAGTGCTACAGATAAATTGTTTGCCTTCGCCCGCTGCAGAGTCTGTTCAAACACCTGACTTGAACTCCAGGTAATTTGCCTAAACAAGTCTGGTTGGAAGGTATTAGTGCCAATCAGCACGTATCCTCCGTCGGTGGATGGAACAATTGCAACGTCAAACTGCTTTAGCTGCCCGATCGCATGCTGTATCTTTTCTGCAGTCAAGCCGGGACAGTCCGTGCCGACAGCCAATACAGTTCGGAATCCCATTTCAAATGCCTTGCAAAAGCCGTACTCCAACCGTTGCCCAAGCGTCCCATCAGGTTGAAGCCATATATCGTATGCGTCCTTAAGCCAGTTGGAGATTTTCTGTTTGTCCGCTCCATCTGCATATACAATCACATTTGCAACACCTTGTTCTTGCAGTTTGAGAAGTTCACGATGGGTCTTTTGTGCCATATAATCGTAAATCCGGCACGCATCCTCATGTCCCAGTTTTGCGGCTAATCGCGTCTTGACACTGCCGGGTTGAGGATATTTTGCAAATTCCAGTATTAATTTTGCTTTTGTATTGATGGACATGGAAATGTTCCGTATGAACAGAATACACAACAATGCCCCTTTTTGGGTTTTAATGCCGATTTACAATTTTCACATTCATAAAAATATCGGCAGACATCTACAGGCATTATTTCCTCTTTTCGATGCCCACAGTTAGGGCAAGTAATTATAGATTTTAAAATAATCTCTTTCTCCATTGACATTACAGATTCTCTAAGATTAACAGCATTTTGGCCCGCATGATATTTTCACATCCATGTTTTGCACATCGGATACTGTAAACATCCCTTTATATGGTGGATTGGAAAGTTTCCATGCCGTATCAGCACAGACCTCCACAGAAATTCCTGCTGGGTATGTATGCCCGTCATCATCTGAAACACTGCTGAATGGTCCCCTATAAGTTGCATATTGTCCTTTATACAAACACTCCTTTGATTTTTTATATTTATACCCCCTCACAGTTATAGAGTAAAACTTAAAACCTTCCGCCTCCTTATAGAGATAACGATTCACTATTTCCAGTCCATAGAAACCTGTATTTCTTGTTATATTAAAAAACTCTGCCTCTGTAATTGCCCCTGATATACATTCACTCCACAATTTTTTATTTTGCTGCATAGGTAGAGGAACCTCCTTCTCAGAGACGATGTCGGATATCACAAATCTCCCGCCAGTCCTCAACACCCTGAATATCTCCTGAAAAATCTTTTCTTTTTGTGCTGATAAATTGATAACACAATTGGACGTCACTAAATCAACACATTCGCCTGTTAGCGGTATTTCTTCCAAAAACCCTTTAAGAAACCGCACGTTATCAAAACCAAGATTCTTTGCAACAATCTCTCTTGAGGCATTGGCATTGTTCAGCATTTCATCGGTCATGTCAACCCCGATAACTTGTCCCTGTTCACCGGCCATTTTTGCCGCAATAAAACAGTCTATCCCTCCGCCGGAGCCTAAATCCAGCACACTTTCTCCGGGTGCTATACTGGCAAGTGTTACGGGACTGCCGCATCCATAAGAAATATCCAAAATATTTTGTGGAATATGCGATACATCAGCCGGATTATAACTGGACGGACAACACAACTCCTTCTGCGGCTGTATAGCGGCAGTGGCGTAAAATTCATTCACTGATTTTCTTGTGGTGTCATTTACCACAAATGTCGGTTCTTCATTTTTACATGTTAATCCAGAAGTCCTGCAGGTATAACAGGCAGATGATTCCATTATATACGGCACCATGGATTCTTTCAAAGTCCAGCCCATCCATGCCTTTGAGTCGGTAATAAGTATAGGACAAACAAAGACACCTTTGCTCGTTACAATGCGGCTGGTAGCGCATTGAAGGTTATCTATCGGATAGTTATCAAAGCACTTTTCAGTAACCCGTTCACTTTCCTGGTAAGGTCTGATTAATTCGGCACACCTTCCCAGTAAGACTAAAGGAAGTTTCTTGAGTCTTAACTGTGGCATATTTAAAGCATGTGCTAGTGATGCAAAACCATTATCCATTTCTTTGGTAAGCCTTCCATATTTCGACCAGTCTGCGATGGTAATAATAGGACTAAAACCTGCATGTACCAG
>Ga0154328_1203_pt1 | contig 13265 bp, 9 predicted proteins | sample RifGroA2_FD_115856 | JGI IMG/M metagenome (GOLD analysis project Ga0154328, IMG submission 115856) | Planctomycetes bacterium GWA2_39_15
AATTACTTACGGCGTCTTCAAGCTATAAGCAAATTAACAACCTCTGGGTTGGTTCCCCCCCAAATGAAAATGGAGATTTTCATTTGACCCAGTCTGAGAGCGCACCCAACAAATCGGGTTGAACGTCCTGAGCAGGTTGAATGGCTTTGATGGGTTCGCTTCGTTTAACCCATCCTACTCCACTTGAAACGAACACAACGGTAAACTCGTATTCATGCCCGGTTTACCATAGCTTAGTAGGCAGAGGCTATTTCGTGGATGAGAGCATTGCATCTCGTAACACCTGGATGGTGTGTGTGCATTTGACCTGAGAGTTCCTTGCAGCGAGGAGGTCTTCGATTTGGAGTCGGCATCCCGGACAGCCCGTTGCTACAACCTCTGAGCCGCTCTTCTCAATAGCCTTTGCCTTGTACTCCCCAATCTTCATGGAGAGGTCGTAGTGTAATAAATTAAATACCCCACCTCCACCACAACACCGTTCCGGGGTTTCCATCTCCTGAAATGTGGAAGAACGCTTCAAAATATCCCTGGGCTGTTTTGAGATGTTTTGGCCCCAGTAGAGATGACACGGATCGTGGTAGGTAATCTTTGTATTCAGTGCCTTTGTTTCGTATGCAAAAAATTTTTCAATAAACTCGGATATGTCGTATAATTTATCCGTGAATTTTAAGGCACGATCACCCAGGATACGGGGATAGTCCCTTTTCAGCGTCCTTCCGCAGGTGGCACAGGCATTGATGATAAAATCTACATCGGCATCCTCAAATACTTTTACATTTACTTCAGCTAGTTTCCGCGCTGTTTTTGCATCTCCCAACGACCTCGCTGGAGTGCCACAGCACAACTGTCTTGAAGGAATAACCACCTCTACACCAAGATGGTTTAATACCTCGATTACTGCATCAGCAATGTCGGTATAGACGTAATTGATGAGGCAACCCACGTAAAATCCCACCCGCATTTTGACATCCCCCCTCCCCCCCTTTTTTAAGGGGGATTTTTTTACGTTGTTTTCTAAAGGAGGGATTACTTCCTTGTTTTTGTATTTTTTCAGTACCGATTTCTTTGCTAAAGGCGGAATCCATCTGCCGTCCATAAACATCAGGGGCAAATGTCTCATGGTGCCATGACGTTTCAAGGGAACAAGGCTCTGAAAGACACTAGCAGTCTTTAAGAGAAGATTAAAGAGACGTCTTCGTGGTAAAAAAATTTTAAATATTATGCGTGGTATAAGCCATATTCCTATGTGATTTGCCAGATCATCAAGCATGGTCTGGATTATTAAATCATAATCTACGCCAGAGGGACAAATGCTGGAGCATCGCAGGCATTTCTTGCAGGAGAGAAGGTAGTCCCTCAATAATTCGGTATGAAAAATTTCACCGTCTCGTAATGCCTCAGCCAGACTGATGCGTCCTCTCGCTACCATGGATTCATTACCTGTTTCTATAAAAACAGGACAGACTGAGCGGCATTTGCCGCACTTGGCACACTTGTTAATTTCTGTTTTAAATGACTTCGTAATCATAGTATTGCTTAATAGAATGTGTTTTTGTAAGTTTTAGAAAAGTTATGCGTGACGAGTGTAAAGTTGAGTGTATAATCGCTACCCGTTGCTTGAATTCTGTTACCTATTTTTGCTTTTTGATTGCTGGTACATTGTGCTATTGTATTGAAACTTACCTTGTAACTATAGCACAAATTTCATATGATTTAAAAGTATTAAGTGATATTATTACATTTAAAGGGAAACGATATATGTCACAGATTAAGATTCTTCCATTATCTGTTATTAATAAAATTGCTGCTGGTGAGGTGGTTGATCGCCCTGCGGCTGTGGTAAAAGAGTTGATTGAAAATGCAGTTGATGCCAAGTCGTCAAGAATTGATACATATTTGGAGGATGGAGGCAGAAAATTGATACGGGTTTCAGACGACGGTGTTGGGATGGATGCAGAAGACCTTGCCCTTGCTTTTCAAAGTCACGCCACCAGCAAGCTTCAAAGTGCAGACGACTTATTTGCAGTCCACACACTGGGTTTTCGTGGAGAGGCGCTGCCGAGTATTGGAGCCGTTTCTCACTCCAGTATCATTTCAAGGGTAAAAGGCGCAATAAACGGGGCAGAGATAAAGATTGATGGAGGAGTTCTTGGAAAAGTTAAGGAACGTGGTGCGCCTGAAGGTACACAGGTTGAAGTAAGAGACCTGTTTTTTAATGTGCCAGTCCGCAAAAAATTTTTGAAGACCATACCCACAGAAATGGCATATATTTCTGATGTACTAACAAGATTTTCGCTTTCCTATCCGGCTGTTCATTTTACACTCATGCATAACAACAGAACGGTTTTTAATCTTCCACCTGTTCAGGATATAGCCGAACGGATTGCAGCATTTTTTGGAGAAGAGATGAGGAAACATCTGATTCCAGTATTTCTCAGGGAAGAAATGTTTACCCTTTCAGGCTATATTGCACCGCCATTTTTTGATAAATCTAACGCAAGGATGCTGTTTATATTTTTGAATGGACGCTATATCAAAGATAGCGCTATCTTTCGGGCTATTAATGAGGCTTACCGGGGAAAATTAATGCATAAAAGGTATCCGATTGTGTTCCTGTTCTTACAGGTGCAGCCGTCTGAGGTGGATGTGAATGTTCATCCAACAAAGATTGAGGTTCGTTTCCGGAATACCAATGCAATTTATAATTATGTCTTCTCTGCTTTAAAAGATGGTTTGAATAAGTCAACAACTAAGTCCGTCAGTGTTCCGTCTCCTCTTCAAAGGTTGGAAGGGGAATCGGTAAAGACTGGTGAGGTTGATTTTATAAAAAGGTCTTTATGGGAACAGTTTTCTTTCAGGAAAGAAGCTGAATCCAACATGGGTTATAGGCTTACAAAGGATAATGGAAATGCCCGTTCACCTAGTTCCCTCCCGCTTAGTGGAGTGGAAACAAGAGGGGCAGCAATTTCTTCTGCTCTTGACGGGAGCGATGCGGGTGAAAAGGTATTTACTCCAGAAGGTGTTGGTAAAAAAAAGACTTATTTCCAAATCCACAATGCTTTTATAATTGAGGAGACAGGCGATGGATTGAATATCATAGACCAGCACGCCTTGCATGAAATAATTTTATATCATGAAATAGAGAGGGGCATGCAGGCTTCCAGATCGCCCAGTCAGCGTTTGTTGATACCTGAGCTTGTGGAATTGAGTCCCAAGGACTTTTTTAGCGTTATCAGTTTGAAAGGGTATTTGGAATCAGTGGGAATTGAAATTGATGAGTTTGGGCAACATACGGTAGTAATTCGTGCTTTTCCACAGATTTTGAAGCATCTAAATGCCAGAGGATTTATAGAAGACTTGCTGACGGAATTAAGTGATGAGGATTACTCAAAGGGCAAAGATAATATTTTGAACAAACTAATTAATATCATGGCATGCAAAGGCGCTGTTAAGGCAGGGCAAAAGTTGGAAGCTCAGGAGATAGAGGAACTGCTGGAGAAGAGAAGGAATATAAATGCATACACAAATAATTGCCCTCATGGCAGGCCTACGACCCTGCGTTTTTCTCTTGATGAGTTACAAAGACAATTTAAGAGAAAATAATAAGTTTGTTAAGCCAAAGTTATCCTATGTTTTTTTACAATGAGCGTTTAAGTCCATTCGAACGGTCGGAAATACCTTGACTTTTATTTCTATGAATGATAAGATTTTTTATAAATTCTAAGCGGTTGGCTACCATTTCAGGGGTATATTAGTGTTTGAACTTGTGATTGAAACGGATTTTTCCGCAGCCCATAACCTGCGTGAATATAAAGGACAGTGTGAAAAGCTTCACGGTCATAACTGGAAGGTTCAAGTTGTACTAAAGGCTGAAAAACTGGATAACCTGGGTATGGTTATGGATTTTAGAGATGTAAAAAAGATTATTGGAGAGATATTGAATAAATTTGACCATACCTATTTGAATGATCTCCAGGATTTCAAGGTTCTAAATCCAACAACCGAAAACCTTTCAAAAATTCTTTATGCCGAGTTAAAAAGCAGTTTGCCAAAAGGGGTAAAAGTAGACAGGGTTACAACGTGGGAATCTGACCGTTGTGGAGCTACATATTTCGAATAAAAGCTCTTTTATAATCGAGTGTTGAATTAGTCCACGATTTCCACAGACATACACAGACTGCGTTGTTAGCACTCAGCCGAAGACTATGTTTAATCATTACAATTTGTATTCATCTGTGTCCAAAAGGGAAAATATATGGCGGTAATATTACAAGTAGCCCTCGATTTTGTTGACCTTCACAGGGCGGTAAAGGTTGCTGGGGAGGCGATTGAAGGGGGTGCAGATTGGCTGGAAATTGGCACACCGCTTATTAAAAGCGAGGGGATGAACGCTGTACGCCATTTTAGAAAATTATTTCCCAATGCAACTCTGGTAGCAGATATGAAGACGATGGATGCGGGTCGTACAGAAGTTGAAATGGCTGCAAAAGCAGGCGCTAATATTGCAGTTATTATGGGGGACGCTCCCGACTCAACTATCAGAGAGAGCATACAGGCGGGAAAAAATTATGGTATAAAAATCTGTGTGGACTTCATGAATAATAGTAAGGTTGAGGAGAGGGTATCTGATATAGAAAAATTGGGTGCAGATTATATTGCCGTTCACACCGCTATAGACGACCAGATGTGCGGAAAGACCCCTTTCGAGATTTTAAAACATGTTTGCAGTAAGGTAAAGATACCAGTAGCCGTGGCTGGTGGCATTAATTCTGAAAATGTGATAGATGCTGTAAATGCAGGGGCGAGTATTATAATTGTTGGAGGATATCTTAGTAAGGCAAAGGATGCCAAAGCTGCGGCTGAAAGTATTAAAAATGCAATCAAAGAGAATCGTAGGGTTCCCACCCCTTTATTTAAAAGGGTAACGCATGAAGGTATTCGGGAGGCATTAATTAAACTATCTACAGCAAATATCTCGGATGGCAGTCACCGCGCAGGAAGTATTACTGGTTTATACCCGATATATCAAAATATTAAATTAGTAGGGAATGCGGTTACGGTTAGAACATATCCAGGAGATTGGGCTAAACCTGTTGAGGCGATAGATATTGCAAAAGAAGGGGATGTGATTGTAGTAGATGCAGGAGGAATCGGTCCTGCTTTATGGGGGGAATTGGCAACTCATAGTGCTTTACAGAAAAAAATAAGTGGTGTAATAATTAATGGAGCAATACGGGATATTGCAGAGATTAAAAAATTAAATTTTCCTGTCTTTACGAAGATGATAATGCCGACTGCCGGCGAGCCAAAAGGGTTCGGGGAAATTAATGTACCCATTAATATCTCGGGAATTCAAATCAATCCAGGAGATTGGATTATTGGAGACGACGACGGGTTGATGGTGATACCCTCTGCAGAAGCCGATATCTGGGTTAATCATGGAATGGATTGTCTGGAGAAAGAGAATAGGATCAGAGAGGAAATATTGTCTGAAAAAAGTTCTTTAGGAAAAGTTATTGATGTGTTAAAATGGGAGAGGAAATAAATTTAATTTTGCATGAGATTCATTAGAGGTAGGTGAATATGAAATGTGAATCCTGTAACAAAAAGCACGCAACAGTGCATCTAACTGAAATCGTAGGCAACACAAAGAAAGAGAGACATCTCTGTGAGGAGTGTGCACAGAGCGTCAATACGCATCTTACAAAAATACCTTCACCTACTGAAATATTAACAAGTCTCATTAATCAGGTAGCGCCAGAGATTAATGAGATGTCCAAAATTGCTTGCCCTGTATGCGGGTTATCTTATTTAGATTTCCGTACCAGTGGAAGATTGGGCTGTCCAATGGATTATACTATTTTCAGGAAGGGGTTAACCCCTATATTGGAAAAAATGCATGGCAGTACTCAGCATGTAGGAAAAGTGCCTTCGAGGGCAGGAAAAGAATTAATTAAGAAAAATGAGCTCATGCAATTACGGAATGAGCTGAATAAGGCTGTAGAAAAAGAAGATTACGAAAAGGCCGCGGAATTAAGGGATAAGATTTATGAACTTTCAGGCGCCAGCGATGAAAATCAGTGATCTGGCTGATAATACAGGCGAATGGCTAAGAGGAACCGGTCCTGAATCTGATATTGTTATTAGCAGCAGGATTCGTTTAGCCAGGAATGTAGCAAGATTTCCATTTCTTTCAAGGGCAAATTTAAAGCAAAAAAAGGAACTTGAAGAGGTTGTAAGGGATAGAATTAAGGAATCCGATATTGCCCATGACCTTTGTTACGTAAATCTTTCAGAAGTTTCACCAATAGACAGGCTTTTTTTGGTGGAACGACACCTCATCAGCAGAGAGCATGCTGGAGGAGAAGGTGAAAGAGGTGTGGCTTTTGGCAAATCAGAAACCATCAGCCTTATGGTTAATGAAGAAGACCATTTAAGGATACAGGTAATTCGCTCTGGATTCGAACTGAAGGAGGCATGGAAGACGATCGATGAAGTTGATAATAAGTTGGAGAAGAAGCTATGCTATGCTTATTCTTCACGATTTGGCTACCTGACGGCATGCCCTACAAACGTTGGCACAGGAATGAGGGCATCGGTCATGTTGCATTTGCCAGCCCTTGGGATGACTCATCATATTGAAAAAGTATTTAATGCGGTTATGAAGCTTGGTTTAGTGGTGAGAGGTCTATATGGTGAGGGAACGCAGGTCTCCGGGGATTTATATCAGATCTCAAATCAATTTACACTTGGCAAGTCAGAGCAGGAAATTATTGAGATTATAGAAGGTGTGATTCCAAGGATCACAAGTTATGAGCGTATGGCTCGAAAGGCGCTAGTTTCTGAGAGCCGGGAACAGTTAGAGGATCGTATATGGCGGTCTTACGGCATGCTCAAGGCGGCGCGGTTGATTACTTCTGAGGAGATTATGCATCTGTTGTCTCAAGTCAGAATGGGAGTCAATTTGGGAATAATTAATGATATAGAAATGAAAACGTTGAATGAACTTTTCATTTTAACACTACCAGGACACTTACAAAAGTTAGAAGGGCGCGAGCTTGATTCCACACAGAGGAACGTAATTCGTGCCGCGTATGTAAGGAAACGTCTGGAAAAATAAAAGTTTGAAAGGATAGGTGTGTTATGTTTGACCGATTTACTGACCGTGCTAGAAAGGTCATGGCGCTTGCGCGAGAAGAGGCCAGGCGATTTAATCACGAATATATAGGAACGGAGCATATCTTATTAGGGCTGGTGAAAGAGGGCAGCGGAGTTGCGGCTAATGTCCTGCAAAACCTGGATATAGAGATGAAAAAAATACGCCTAGAGATTGAGAAAATTGTGCAGAGTGGTTCAGATCTGGTATCGGTGGGTCAATTACCATTTACTCCACGCGTTAAAAAGGTGCTGGAATATGCTATGGAAGAGGCACGTGCGCTGGGGCATAATTATATTGGGACAGAACATTTATTATTGGGATTGCTCAGAGAACAGGAAGGCGTAGCTGCGCAGGTATTATTAAATTTGGGTGTAAAACTCGAGGACGTGCGGGAAGAGGTTATCACGCTTTTGGGTTCGGAAGCAGTTCAAGGCGGCATCAATCAGGAAAAAGAAGAAAAGAGGGGGAAGTCGAAGACTCCAGCATTGGATTCATTTGGCCGGGACCTCACTCAACAAGCCAGAGAAAACGAACTCGATCCTGTCATCGGACGTCATGATGTAATTGAACGCGTCATTCAAGTCCTTTGTCGCCGAACCAAGAATAACCCAGTTTTATTAGGTGAGGCTGGGGTTGGAAAAACAGCCATCGTTGAAGGTCTTGCACAGGCTGTGGTTCGTGGAAACATTCCAGAGCTATTAAGAGACCGCCGAATTGTGGCTTTGGACCTGGCAATGATGGTAGCTGGCACTAAATACAGAGGTCAATTTGAAGAGCGTATTAAGGCTGTAATGTCAGAGGTCAGAAGGGCGAAAAATGTTATTCTGTTTATTGATGAATTACACACTCTTGTGGGTGCAGGCGGTGCGGAAGGCGCCATAGATGCATCTAATGTTTTGAAACCTGCATTATCGCGGGGAGAAATTCAGTGTATTGGCGCTACCACACTGGATGAATATAGAAAATATATTGAAAAAGACGGGGCCCTTGAAAGAAGGTTCCAAACGATTATCGTTGAACCTCCTTCAAAGGCGGAAACCATTGAAATACTGAAAGGGCTTCGTGACCGATACGAGGCGCATCACAAGGTTCAAATTACGGACGAGGCATTAGAATCTGCGACTGAACTATCAATTCGCTATATTACCGGAAGATACCTGCCGGATAAGGCAATTGATGTGATTGATGAGGCATGTGCAAGGGTGCGGCTCAAAGCAACTACTCAGCCGCCTGACCTGAGGCATATAGAGGAGGAAATCAATAAGCTGGAAAAAGACAAAGACGAATCTGTGGCAATTCAGGATTTTGAAAGAGCCGCACGGTTAAGAGATAAAGCCGATAAATTAAAAAAGAAAAAGGAAACGATTGAAAAAGAATGGAGGGAGACGCGTGCAGAGGTTGAGGGCGCAGTGAATGAGGAAGTTATCTCCGAAGTTGTTTCAAAAATGACGGGTATTCCTGTTACACGGATCAAATCAGCAGAAGCAAAGAGACTGCTCCAGATGGAGGGAGAGCTTCATAAGATGGTGGTCAGCCAGGAGGAAGCTACAAATGCGGTTTCCAAGGCGATTCGCCGTTCTCGTGCTGGACTGAAAAATCCAAACCGTCCTGTGGCATCTTTTATATTTGTGGGACCCTCAGGTGTTGGTAAGACACACCTTGCAAGGTCACTGGCAAAGTTTTTATTCGGAGAAGAAGACGCCCTTATACAGATTGACATGTCGGAATACATGGAGAAGCACAACATTTCAAGATTAATTGGCGCTCCTCCAGGCTATGTTGGCTATGAAGAGGGTGGCCAACTGACGGAAAAGATTCGCCGTCGTCCTTATGCAGTAGTTTTGCTTGACGAAATTGAGAAGGCGCATCCGGACGTATTTAACATGTTATTACAGATTATGGAGGACGGGAAATTAACTGACAGTTTTGGGCGTCGTGTGGATTTCCGCAACGTGGTTATTATTATGACCTCGAATATTGGGGCAGATGTTATTAAGAACCAAGCATCTTTAGGCTTCAAAAAGGTGACGGATGAGCATAGTTATGAGGTGATGAAAGAGCAATTGAAAAAAGAGGTTGATAAGCATTTTCGTCCAGAATTTATAAACAGAGTGGATAATATTATAGTCTTCAAGCCGCTGACCAAGGAGGATTTGAAGAAGATTATTGAAATTGAATTGAAGAACGTTAAAAAGAGGCTGGATAGTTTCAACATCACCATTACATTGACAGATGAAGTGTTAGACTTCTTAATAGATAAGGGATATAACCAAAATTTTGGTGCACGCCCGCTGAGAAGGGCAATTGAAAATTATTTAGAAGATCCCCTTTCGGAAGAAATACTGCATGGTAAATTCGATGGGAAGAAACATTTGAAAGTGAGTGTTCAAGATGGCAAGCTGGTCTTTGAAGAGGTGGTTGAGAACCCAGAACCTGCGTTGGTAAGCGCTGAAAGTAGTCTATAATGAGACATACAAATTGAGATAAACAAAGGGGAGAGTGAAAAACTCTTCCCTTTTTTATTTTAGCCCCGAATATGTGTAAGGAAGGAGAGATGGTGAAGGTGGAGAAAATGAGAAAGAAAAATAAAAAGTGTTTATAGATTTTATTTTTATCGGGTTCTCCTTTTTCTCCCTTTCTCCTTCTTACTTTTTTATGACTCGTTTGAGTTAGCGCAAGTAGGTTGGGTGTGCTAGCACACCCAACAAAAATAGGCGTTAAGCTGATTTTGAACACAAATTTGAATAATGGTTTTTCCCAATTATAAACATGGCAAAAACAAGTGTGGCTTATGTTTGTCAACATTGCGGTTGGAAGAGTCTGAAATGGGTAGGGCGCTGCGGGGGCTGCGGAGAATGGGACTCTACTGTAGAGGAAATTAGTGCTGCAAGTGTTGGCTTAAGCTGTAAATCGGCTACACTAGACCGTGAATTACCACAGCCAATAACAAATGTAAAATTGATGGAGTGCTCCTGTGTAGAGACGGGGATGAAAGAATTTGATAGGGTTCTGGGTGGGGGACTGATTGTTGGTTCAGCAGTATTAGTCGGGGGAACACCTGGAATCGGCAAATCTACGTTACTTTTACAGGTATGCCAATACATCAGTCAGAAAGGATACACTACTCTTTATGTGACGGGGGAAGAATCAGTAGTCCAGACCAAACTCCGTGCCGAGAGGTTGTCCATACTCTCAGATAGGTTGCTGGTAGTTGCGGAAACTAATCTGGATTTTATTCTAGAAAATATCCATAATACTCATCCGACCCTTGTTGTGATTGATTCTATTCAAATGATTTATAAGCCGCAACTGGAGTCATCCCCTGGAACAGTCTCACAGGTGCGCCAGTGCGCTAATGAATTGATTTTTACTGCCAAAACTACTGGATCTGCCATCTTCCTGGTGGGGCATGTAACCAAGGAAGGTATTATCGCCGGTCCTAAAGTGTTAGAACACATGGCTGACACGGTTTTGTATTTTGAGGGGGAAAAATTCCAGTGCTATCGCATCCTGAGGGTAGTCAAGAACAGATTTGGTTCTACGGATGAAATCGGAATTTTCGAGATGAGAAAAAATGGATTGATTCCGGTGGACAATCCGTCTGAGATATTTATTTCACAAGGCCGAAGGATCAGCGCTGGTTCTGCAATTATTTCGTGTATGGAAGGGACTCGCGCCCTTTTGGTCGAAATACAGGCCCTTGTTACAAGGGCAAACTTTGGCATGCCAGAGCGAAAGGTCAGCGGGGTAGATTATAACCGAGTTTCAATGATCCTCGCCATTCTTGAAAAGAGGATAGGGTTAAAGCTGGGAGGACAGGACGTCTTTGTGAACATAGTTGGGGGAGTTCAGGTGGAAGAACCCGCGGCAGACCTTGGCATTGCAATGACGATTGCATCGAGTTTTAAAGAGAAGGTGATACCATCGGATGCCGTATTTATCGGGGAGGTTGGGCTTGGTGGGGAGATTCGCAGTGTAAATCAAATTGAAATACGTTTAAAAGAAGCGCAAAGACTTGGTTTTAAAAAGGCTGTAATACCGAAGAACAATGCGAAGGGTATAGGCAAGGAATTAGGAATAGAGTTAAGCGAAGTATGCTATCTTTCTGAGGCCGTGGAAATTATAGGGTAAATTTAGGCATAAGTTGTCAATAAAACGCAACTATTATTTATCAAAGCATCTATTCCCATTACCCCCCCCCTTGCTAAGGGGAGTAATGGGGGTTGTTCATACTTTACACTCTCAAACTGGTTCAGGTTCGCAAACTGAACTCCTAATTTGGATATAAAAAACATCTATGTACAATCTATGGCTTATTAAAATGAACTATCAAAAACTAAAACAAACGATTTTGTTTCCAGTAATTACCTGTATGGCGATCTTTTGCAGTTCATTGGATATCCATGCGGATACTTATAATGACGGCCTTGTCACTATAAAGCACGAGGAATTGAGAGTTAAAAAGGACGGCCGTCGTATTCAGCAGTTCGAGCATCCTTGTGAATTAATGGGAAATGTTGTCACAAATGCATTATCATATATTTTTTATGAAGAAAAAGGACTGTTAAAAAAGAAGGGAAAGGTAAGGGTTTTTCAGGATGACGAGATAAGAAAATTAGTCCCCCTTATCATTCAGGCATTCTCAGTTGCAACGCCTACACAGGTTGTTACCGTCTCCTCTTATTCTGAACGCATGCTTTTAACCGATCAGCAGAATTATTGTATCTTATTCATTTCGGGTCGTACTCTGAATATCGCCTTCAGCCGTATTCACATGTTCCAAACGTTCAATGACGCCATGTCAGAGAAAAAACGTTTTGCCGCTACGAGAGAAAATCCTACGGAAATAAGTCATAGCCGTTTTTGGAAATTGGTCACATCGGAGGGACAGAGTTTAGAACCTGATCACGAAAACTGGCTTGTCATAGATTTATCTAATGAAATGTACCAGCAACCTGTAGTCCAAAGAGTCGGAACGATTGACGAGAAGATAAAGGTAGGCACTTCAGATCTGGATGACCGCATAAAGAAATTGGAAGAAAAGATGAGTTATGGGAGTGTGCCAAAAGAGCCTGAATTAACAAGTCCTGCAAGGGAAATCCATACAGAAAGCAAGATAAAGAATAAGCTTATCATCCTGCGTGAATTAGTTGATGACGGAGTCATTTCGGAAGAGGATTATAACTACAAAAAGGCAAAGATGCTCAGAGAAGCCATGAACGATATGAGCTTAAAAGACCAGTTGCGGGAGATAAAAGACATGATGACCGAAGGGCTGATTACTGAAGACGATTACAATGAAAAGAAAAAGGAGCTATTGGATCAATTTTAATTCCTGTAAAATATGGAGGGTTTCTTTTGGAATTCTTTTATTTGTCCTTAGAGAAAATACGAGTAATTATTAATGAATCCGTTAACTAACAGCCTGTTACACTTAGAAAGAAAGGGATGGGCATATCTTGTTATCTTTTGCTCAATCTGACAGGCGACATAGACTTTTTCTATAGATAAGGTATTTGAAAATAAGTTAACAGACTTGAAGAGTGAATACAGTCGCAATGATTTGAATATTATAACTGAGGAAGCACATTATTTATGAACGTTAACTATGCCTCCATACACTTGCCGGTAGTATTTAAAAGTTATTCCCAATGACAACATACCCAGAACTATTGAATTGAGAGGGGTTTTCTGTTTTTCCGAAAATCCCCTTGACAGTCTATATCTTGTATGTTATATATTCCACTAATCAATATATAGAATATCTCCAAGGCTACGGTAAAACTTTATGCAGTGCTTATTTTGTAAAGTAGATAATGATAAAGTTGTTAATTCACGCACGTCGGTGGATGGCCTGAGCATCAAACGCCGGCGAGAGTGTCTGAGTTGCGGTCGCCGCTATACGACCTACGAGCGGATTGAAGAAAACCCTTTGCGTGTGGTTAAAAAAGACGGCACGCGGGAGCCGTTTGAACGCAAAAAGATTCTGAGCGGGCTGTTGAAGGCGTGTGAAAAAAGACCCGTCTCGACGGATACACTGGAAAACATTGTGAACGAAATAGAAAGGGAGATTTATAACAAATTTGACCGGGAAGTGACTACAAGT
>Ga0154328_1224_pt1 | contig 11571 bp, 8 predicted proteins | sample RifGroA2_FD_115856 | JGI IMG/M metagenome (GOLD analysis project Ga0154328, IMG submission 115856) | Planctomycetes bacterium GWA2_39_15
CCGTATCTGGTTATATATTCGCTGCTATAGCATCTGCGATTATCAAAATCAGATTTATGTAAAGGAACTAATTTCAGTTCACTTTAATGAAAGGGAGGATAATGTTATGAGATATTCGTTGATAGTAACCTGCATGATTTTGACAGGTATATATTGTACGAAGTCATTTGCGGATGTTTCGTATGCCGACCTATTTTTAGACAGAAGAGGTTATAAACCTGTTGAAGATACCTGGCTGGATAAATCATTTGCGGCGCGTTTTACCAGGGAGAAAGGCTTCCCTGATAACCAACTTTACAAAGAATGGTGTATTAACACCTTTAAAAACGGAGAACAAATCTACGAGGCTTATAAAGAAATAGCTTTTTATATTGATTACCGTGCCGAAGCGCTCAAAACGGATTATTGGCAGACACCTTTTGAAACAAGACAAAGCAGACAGGGAGATTGTGAAGATTCTGTTTTTCTGTTCTTTTTCAAGCTTTCTGAGCTGGATATTGATGGAGACATTATATGGGGCTGGGTTGTAGACGGGAGTAGCTCGATTACCTTTGCTCATGTATGGTATCAATTATTTGACAAGAGAGGCAGTCCCTATATCGTTGAGGGCTTTTCAAAGGACTGGAATGGTATTATTCCTTTAGAGACAATTACTGGATTGGAAGAACGCGTGCCGACGTTGATGTTAAGTCACGGACAGGTAAACCATGTAGTAGATGAAATGATTCCCATCCCCGATTATGGTCATGGACAGGAAGCTGCAGAATCTTCTGAAGATGCTCAATTTCGTTGGAGTGCTTATTTTTCTAATACATCTACTATCAAGGAAATCTTTCATAAACTTCATGATATGTTTATACGTTACAGGGAGCAGATGCATAATTATTGTCTTAGTGGGGCGAAGGAATCTTTAAGCAGATGAAAAGTGCAAATGAAAAGTGTAAATTTGTTCTTGCCATGCTCATGAATTAAAATTTACATTTTGATGCTTTCGTTTTATTCTCCGAATACGCCCTGTCCATTGATCTTTTGGGCATAAATGTCCCAATAACTACTATCTTTGTGACGGCTATCTTGCCAGGCAATAATCACTCCACCAGCGCCATCATTAACCATTACTGGAAAACATTGTGTCTCGGACGCTGTACTAACAGAGGTGCCATTGTTATTCCATTTTGTAAGACCCTTCGGGTCAATTCGCTGTGTATAAATATCAAACATTGAAGCGCGATTATCGTTCCATGTCAAAGTTGCGCCGCCAGCGCCATCACCAACAATATACACGCAATTTTGAATACCCGTTTCAGCGCATACGGCTAAACCGTCAATTATCCATGAGGCATTACCTGTCAGGTCAATGTGTTGAGTATAAATATTGAACTCTCCGATGCGCATATCCCACCAGGCAAGAATGGCACCTCCTGCCCCGTTACTGGTAATTACAGGATAGTTTTGGTTGCCAGATGCGGTACATACTGGAATGCCGTTTTCTAACCATTGCACAGTACCGTTTCCATCTACCTGTTGTGCGAAGATGTCGTTATTACCATTGCGGGTATCTACCCATGCAACAATTGCCCCTTCAGCTCCATTGCCAATTAGGACTGGAAAACTTTCGTGTCCAAGTGCGGTACACAGGGCTACACCCCGTTTTTCCCACAGTATTTTACCGCTCCCGTCAACTCGCTGTGCATAGATATCTGCGTAACTCCTCCGGAAATCCTGCCATACTACAACAACACCTCCTGTGCCATCGTCAACTGCTACTGGTGCGCCTTGTGCACCTGAAGCCCCACAGACAAGCACTCCATTTTCTGTCCATAATAATTCCCCATTTTTGTTAATACGCTGTGCATAGAGGTCTGCGTAGTTAGTCCTATAATCCTGCCATATGATAATAGCCCCTCCATCACCATCTGTTGCAATACACGGACTATTCTGTGCGTTAACTTCCGTGCAGATAGGCATTCCGTTATCTGTCCATAGAAGTTTTCCTTCTGCATTAATATGCTGGGCGTAAATATCGGAGTTGCTTTTGCCGCTACGTATATCAAACCACGTAATAATAGCTCCTCCTGTGCCGTCACTGATAATCTTTGGTTTGCTTTGATTCTCTGGTGCGGTACAAATAGGGACTCCATCCTTTGTCCATAAGACATTCCCATGAGCGTCAATCCTTTGTGCATAGATATCGAAATGAACATTTCGGGCGTCTTCCCACGTAATAATGACACCGCCAGCGCTGTCGCTAACTATCTGTGGAAAACTTTGCTGTCCAGATGCAGTGCAGATAGCTGTATTCTCGCGTGAGTTAGATGACCACGCTGCTATGGCAGGATGCTGCAAGTGTGTTGTAGCTAAAAAAACTAACGCAAAACAAATAGGTATTGTTTGGAAAATTTTCCTTTGTATATTTTTCATAATTATTTTTGTAATAGTTAAGTTACGAATTTACACGAATATGCACGAGTAAAGACAGAAAAACATAAAAGCTATTTTAAGGAAAAAAGGTAAGCATGGGAGCAAAAACTTAATGCTCAATTACCTTTCTACTAAAAATATTTCATTTTCCTATTTTGCCTTATTTTATTTTTGTTTGTATTCGTGTAAATTTGTGTTCATGCGTGGCTAATTTGTATGAGGCATTGAATTGTTATTTATTAATACCAGCGTATAAAAGAGGATCAAGCTCTATAGCCTTGTTATATGTCCGCATAGATTCTTCATATTTACCTAAGTTGTATAAAGTATTTGCTTTATTATGCCATGCCCTTGCGCTCTTCGGGTTTATTTCAATTGCCTTATTAAATGCCTTAAGGGCATCATTGTACATACTTAGCCTGTTCAGGGTAATACCCAGGTTGTTCCATGCCCATCCCCTGTTTGGATTTACCTGCAGCGCCTTGTTGAAAAGTTGGAGCGCCTCTTCATATCTTGCAAACTGGATTAAGACATATCCCTTTCCATGCCACGCCATGTCATCCCGGGGATTAATTCCTATTGCCTTTTCAAAAACCTGCAAAGCCTCGTTGTACCTGTTTAATGCTATTAGGGCTATGCCTTTATTATACCAGGTTATTGCAAGTTTTGGGTCTATCTCAAGCGCCGTATCGTATAGTTTTAATGCCTCTTCATAATTGCCTTTTTTATATAAAGCTATTCCCTTATTTACCCATGTGGCATTACTTTTCGGGTTGATACTCAACGCCTTGTCATAAGCTTGAATAGCCATATCGTAGCTTCCTGTGCAATATAATGCATTGCCCAAACCGTCCCATGCTTCAAAGTAATTTGGGTAACATGCTATTGACTTATTGTACGCCTTGACGGCGCGTTCATACTTGGCTCGGTTATATTTTGATTGTCCATTTTTAATCCAATGCCTTGCGCTGTATTTCTTTGATGACGTTTGATAAACATTGGTTTGCATAGTTGCTGACAGGGCAACATGGCAAGATAAGCAGATAGAAACTGCAAAAATGGAAAACAACGACTTGGAAAGATGCCTATTTAATAAATTTAGAAATGTAAAAAACATAATATTTGATACTTAAATAAATAACCAGACTGACAAATGAACGGTTAACATAGTTGAAAATAAATATTATTAAAATACTTTAGAATCTTATAAAAATCACCATTTAAAATCAAATTAATTATCACTTACAGATTCTAATTCAGCGTGAATAATCTCCCACTTATTATAAAGGGAGTTTAATTCCTGCGTAACAACTTTATATTGCCTGTTAATTTCTATAGACTTTTCTTTGTCGCTATATAATGACGTGTCCAAAAGGGTACGGTCTAACTCTTTCTTTTGCGTTTCTAATAAAGAAGTTTTTTCCTCGACATTTTGAAGCTCTTTTGTGAGTTTTCGTTTTCTGGCATTTTGCTCTTTTTTCAATAAATATTGCTGTTTTTGTGAACCAGCTTCTTCCGGTTTTATGGAAGAATTGTTCATGTTGCTTTCTAATGTTTCAATGTGTAAATTTGCCTCCTTTTTTTCGAGGAAATCCCCAAAACTGCCAAGGTGGACGTGAATATTGCCGTTTCTTAGTTCGTAAACTTTAGAGACAAGTCCATCCAGAAAATTCCTGTCGTGGGACACAATCAACAGACTCCCATCATAATCCAGCAGCGCATTTTTTAGTATCTTCTTAGTGGCGATGTCAATGTGGTTGGTGGGTTCATCCATGATTAAAAAATTTGTTGGTTTTAGAAGCATTTTAGCAAGGGATAGGCGCGACTTCTCGCCGCCGCTCAGGACACTAACTGGTTTAAATACATCATCACCTGAAAATAGGAAAGCGCCTAATATACGTCTAATGTGAGGAATCATGTGAAATGGAGACACAGACTCGATTTCCTGTAACAGCGTATTATTGCTATTTAATTTTTCTGCATGCTCCTGGGCAAAGTAATCATAGAGGACATTATGTCCCGTCTTGATAGTGCCAGAGTGAGGTTGTTCCAGACCGGCTATAATGCGCAGCAGTGTTGACTTTCCCGACCCGTTTTGTCCAACAAGCGCTACCCTTTCACCCCGTTCTATGGAAAGGCAAATATCATGAAAGATCAAATTGCCGTCATATTTATGTGAAATATCTTTTACATCAAGTACGTTTATACCGCTTTGTTTCGACGTGCGAAATTTGAATTTTACAGCCTCTGTAGTATTTTCAGGCAATTCTTCCTTTTCCATCTTTTCAAGCATAAGGATACGGCTCTGTACCTGGGATGCCTTTGTATTCTTTGCCCTGAAACGCTCGATAAAACGTTCCACCTCTTTAATTTTTTTCTGCTGATTAATGTATCGTGCCGTTTGGAGTCCTATTCGGTTTTCTTTTTCCGCCTCGTAAAAAGAATAATTGCCATAGTATTCATTAATTCTTCCATTTTCCAATTCCCAAACCTTGGTAATGTTTCGGTCAAGAAATGCCCGGTCGTGTGATATGATAATCAAACTGCCATCAAATTCTTTCAGATACTCTTCTAACCACAGAATAGAATCAATATCCAGGTGGTTTGTTGGTTCATCTAAGAGGAGAAGATTAGGTTCCTGGAGTAAAAGTCTGGAAAGTGCAACCCGCATCTGCCACCCGCCGCTAAACGTGCTGATACTCTTTTCAAAATCTGATTCCTTAAATCCCATACCCTTTAAGACTTTGCCTGTTTCTGCCTCAACTTTGGAGCCGTTAATGACCTCTAACTGATGTTGCAGGTGGGCATAGTCATCCAGAAGTAATAAATGGTCTTCGCCTTGCAGGGAGGCGTCTTCCAATTGGGTATGAATTTTATCAATCCGGCTTTTAATGTGGAGGATGTCGTCAAAAGCCGAACTTGCTTCTTCAAATATAGTCGTTTTCTTAAAGACAAAACCTTCCTGTGGAAGGTAACCAGTGCTTGTGTCTTTAGCTAAAATAATATTGCCTTCGCATGGTTCAATTAATTTACAAATGAGTTTGAAAAGCGTTGATTTGCCTGTGCCGTTGGGGCCTATTAAACCTATACGGTCGTTTCTTCTGATGTGTAAAGAGACATTATCTAAAATGGTTTTGCTGCCAAAGGCGAGGCCGATATTATTTAAGCGAATCATTTTATCCCACCATATACTGCTTCACGATATTCCTTCCAGAAACAGTCTGCAGTGCGGAATCCAGCATCTACAAGGATTTGAAGGTCGTCTGCAACAAATAATGGGTGATCTCCATCCTTTTTCTCTTTTTCCGCCAATTCCGATGAGATTTGGTCAAGGGGCTTTTCCTGTTGCTTTATCCTTTTTATCCTCTGTTGTATTCCCATGTGGTGTAAATATCGGTATCGAGCTTCAAGCACTGCATCAGCAGTCTTAAAAATATCACAATTTACGAACCAGCCATTAGGTTTCAATATCGAGCGGATATATTTAAACAATGTCAGCTTTTCTTCCCTGTACAAATGATGGAGGGCAAAGGAGGAAACCACTGCGTCAAGATTAGAAAGGGCGGTTTCTTTACTCGGTAATTCCTGAAATGTGGAGATTTGAAATGTGACCTGTTTGAGATGATTTTGAAGCCTTATTTTAGCCTTTTCCACCATGAGTTCAGCGGCATCTACGGCAATAATCGTTGCGTTGGGAAATGTTTCGATAATCCTGCGGGATAGGTATCCGGTTCCCACACCTAGGTCCAGGAATTTTAAGTTTTCGGTATTTTTAAAAGGCAATATTTCGCATACAATAGATGCCATTTTTTCACGGTTAGGATGCCACACGTCCATATCAAAGTCGTATGTAGCAACAATATCATTATTGTTAAAGGCAAAGACCGTTTCTCTTAAAGCATTTTTTTCCACTTAAAATACTCCTGATTTTATCATACAAAAATAATGCACTATTTTTTATAGTAGTAGCCAACTCCTGTTGGCGATTAAGTGTGTAAAACTCTGTCTTGAATTGCTAATGACCGAGAGAAGAATACCACCATAGTTATACTACTATAAGATCATTTACTTTCAATTGATTAATAATATACAATTCAAAGTAAATATGATAGAGTAAATTTAACAAACAACTTCATAAAAACCAAGAGACTATTTTAAAGTTTCTAGTTTTATCTATGCGACAGCAACCAAGACACTAAAGATAGAATAGTGGCAGAAGGTGTGAAGTTATGAGGATGAGAGGCTGAGAAGTCCTCGATTTTCGCGTTTATTCGTCTTCCAATCTTCTCGATTTCATGGCTTGTCGTTTTCCAGTGGTTAGTAATTCCAGGTTCTGCAAACTTTGAATTTTGTAAAAAAAAGATGAATAAGCTGTTTGAGAAATTAAGAGGGTTCTGGGAAAAAAGCATTATTTACAGAGTATTTATTAAGAAGTACAAGCGATATTTTATCATCGGTACTTTATCTCTGATTGCCGTAGATATTATCAATATCTTTCCACCCCTCCTTATCAAAAGGGTAATTGACATCCTTTCAAAAGAGGCCTGTCTTACGAAGATTGCAGCCATTTCGGGACTATACATCTTTGTAAGTATTTTTCAGGGAGCATGTCGGTACCTCTGGCGGATGAACTTTATCGGTACTTCCTTTCGATGCGATTACGACCTCCGCATGGCATTCTTCGGGCATATCGAGACGCTTTCCCAGAAATTATTTCAGAAATACAAGACGGGCGATCTCATGTCAAGAGCCACTAATGATATTGGCGCTGTCCGTATGGGTGTCGGTCCAGGATTATTGATTGGGCTGGATGCCATGTTTTATTTTTTTGTCATACCTCCGATTATTATCTATTTGTCCCCAAAGCTGTCCTTATATACTTTTCTGTTAATGCCGCTAATGCCCTTCATTGCTTATAAAATCAAGGATATAATTGACAAACGTTTCCGTGACGTTCAGGAACAATTTTCAAGAATCAGCGAAAAGGTGCAAGAGAATACATCTGGTATCCGTATTGTAAAATCCTTTAATATGTCCCGTCAGGAGGAAAGGACTCTCAGTGAATTGTGTAAAGATTTTATGGGGGAAAATCTTAAACTGGCTGTCCCGCAATCATTACTCGGACCAGCGTTTGAATACATTACTTATACGGGTATTATTATATTGCTTTTTATGGGTGGAAGAATGGTTGTAGAGGGGGTGATTACACTAGGTACCCTCGTTGCTTTCCAGCGTTACATCTCAATGATGGTCTGGCCTATGACTGCTGTTGGTTGGGCCTTGTCACTTTTACAGCGCGGAAATGCCTCCATGAAGCGTATTGACGATGTAATGAATGAAAGGTCTGAGATTGTCGTAAAAGATAGCGTAGTACAGCAGTTTATACCCCTTGGTAAGATTGAATTCAGAGATATAAACTTTCGGTATGATAGCCAAAAGGAATGGATTTTAAAGGGTATAAACTTAAAAATTACTGCGGGCCAGCGAATTGCAATTGTAGGCCCGATAGGGAGCGGGAAATCAACGTTAATAAATATGATTCCTCGTGTCATTCCTGTAGGCGATCAGAGTATATTTATAGATGGTGTTGATATTAATACGATAGATATTAAGTTGTTGCGCCGGCATATCGGCTTTGTACCACAGGAAACATTTCTTTTTTCGGAAAGAATTGTGGACAACTTACTATTTGGTGCTGGAACAGCAGATAGCAGTAATAACGCCCAGGAACTTGCTTGTATGGCTGCAATTGAAACGGAGATTCAGGAATTGCCCGGCCGGTATGAAAGTTATTTAGGAGAACGCGGAATCAATCTTTCAGGTGGCCAAAAGCAACGGATTACCATTGCGAGGGCGCTGGCAATTAATCCAAGTATTATTATCCTTGATGACTGCCTTTCCTCAGTAGATGCGCGAGTTGAGGAAGTTATCATTAAAAACATACTGAGTAATTTCAAGAATAAAACTCTTTTGGTTGTGACTCACAGACTACCCGCAGTTAAAGACTTTGACATGATTGTAGTTATGAAAGAGGGTATGATAGTTGAGAGAGGTACACACGAGCAGCTTATCAAGGTTAATGGATTATACACCTCATTGTATACAAAAGAGGTGCTGGAGGAACGGCTGGGATAGGTACAAGACAGAAGCAGGCGGCTGGAAGTTTGAAGTCGGAAGTTAAAAAAATAGGATTCTGATTGTTGATTGTAGAACTTGGATAATCTCTATGCACAAATACACAGAGATTAAATAAATTCCAATGAACAAGAATCAATACCCATTTTTAACTTTCTTTCTCTGTGTTCTTTGTGTCCTCTGTGGTAAATTGACAATATGGAAAAAGAAGAATTTTTCAGTGAAGACGTTCTAGCGGATAAGATATACAATAGGACAGTTATTAAAAAGCTGCTGTCTTACGTCCTGCGTTATAAAGCGTCGGGTTTGTTGTCCATTTTTTTGGTACTGATCACCACTGTCCTGTTTCTGATGGGACCGTATCTCTTTGGATACGTAATTGATCATGGCATTAACAAAGGGGATAAGCCGTTAATATACAAAATAGCATTGCTTGTGCTGGGCATCGAAACACTGCGATTTTTATTAGTAATAGTGCAAGGTTATAACATTCAGGCTATTGGGCAGAAGGTCATGTTGGATATGCGCATGGATCTTTTCAAACATATCCAATCGCTCCCGATTTCTTTCTTTGATAAAAACCCAGTTGGCAGGATTGTTACACGCCTGACCAATGATATTGCGGCTATTGGAGAACTCTTTTCGGCAGGCGTTATAGTGGTGATCGGAGACATATTCATCATCATTGGGATTTTTGTGGCAATGTTCATGTTAAACATGAAACTTGCCATTATCACGCTTTCCGTCTTTCCAATTATTGTGGTGATTGCCTTCTGGTTTGGCAATCGCATGAAGAATTCATTTCGTGAGATACGTCGTAAACTGGCGCGTATCAATTCCTATTTAAACGAGAATATTACAGGTATGAAGGTTATCCAGCTCTTTAATAGAGAAAAAAAGAATTATGACAAATTTGACGAAATTAATACCGACTATCTGAAGGAGCAGGTCAAATATATTCGCTATTTCGCCGTGTTCCAGCCGGCGATCAATATGGTAAATGCACTGGCTGTGGGTCTGGTGCTCTGGTACGGTGCCGTAAGGTACATGCATGGTTTCCTTACCCTTGGGGTTATGGTGGCGTTTCTTGCATATATTCACGACTTATTTGATCCCATCCGTGACATTGTGGAAAAATACAATATTTTCCAGGGCGCTATGGCGTCATCGGAACGTATCTTTAGCCTCATGAAAGAACCACCCGAAGTTGATTACATCATCACCAATCCTGTTAAAGAGGTTTTTAAGAGTGATTTCAAAGGGGCTATAAAATTTGAAAATGTCTGGTTTGCTTACAGCGGAAGTGATTATGTGTTAAAAGACATTTCATTTCAGATAGTACCGGGTCGGTCTGTTGCACTTGTGGGCGTGACTGGCAGTGGAAAGACATCAATTGCAAGCGTATTAACGAGGCTTTATGAAATTCAAAAAGGGACAATATGGCTTGACGATGTTGATATACGGAAAATAGAAAAGATAGGATTACGATATGTCATTGGGCTGGTAAGTCAGGATATTTTTTTGTTTGCAGGCACGTTACGGGACAATATTACCCTTTTTAATCCTATGTCAGATTCAAAGGTATTGGGAATTATTGAGGAGCTTGGTTTAATGCCTTTTATAGACCGTATGCCAGGAGGGCTTGGTATGCAAATTGTTGAGCGGGGTGCAAATCTTTCAGTGGGCGAACGACAGTTTATTTCACTTTCCAGAATCATTCTCTACGACCCGCGCGTGATAATCCTGGATGAGGCGACTTCCAATATGGACCCTATTTCTGAGGTCTTGATCCAAAATGCCGTTCAAAAGGCAACACAGGGCAGGACGTCTATCTTCATTGCCCATCGTTTATCCACCATCCTGCATTGTGATAAACTTATAGTATTAAACAAGGGTGTAAAGATTGAAGAAGGGAGTCACGAAGAACTACTACGATTAGGCGGTCTTTACAGTCAGTTATACAGGGTTTATATGAGGGAGGAATTGATAGAGCGTGTGTAATTGTTTTTAGTGTATAAAGCAGAGGATCTTTCTATTTATCTATGCCGAGAATTAAGACAGGAATATCAATGTCTGCAACTCCGCGTTGTTCCAAGTCCCAAATGAATTGTTCAAAATAGGAAACCCCGCTTGACATCTGGTCTACAAATTTTTTAACAGGTACAATCTCAATACCAGTATCAATATGTCCAAGCTTGTTAAAGATGGTCATCTTCGCGCAGACGTTGTAAACCATAAAAGAATACTTGCCAAACTGAACTTCAACACCTAGTTTTTCTTTAATAAAATCCATTTCACGAAAAGCACCTTTATTGAGCTTGTCGGGTGCATAGTCTGACGTGTAATATTGAGTTGGATACTGACATGGTACACGTTGATTGTGCCAGCCAAGTTTAGTAAAATGCTTTTTAAAGGCGGGATTCAAACATTTGGGATTATATAACATTTTTCCACGCATTGTTTTTTCACGACTCTTCTTTGTCTTGTATTTTTCAGAATCAACTTTATTAATTACGTTTTCAACCTCTTCTAATAACTTTGGATATTTTTGTTCTACAACTTCTTTGCCATTTTTAAAAGAGTATATTCCTACGATTTTCATTGATATTCTCTGTTACCGTTTTGTTTCCACTCTGAAGGAATTTGCGATACTTTCTCGTGGCCGGTCGGCACGTAAATTGGTTTTCCCATGGGTCTGATCTTTAATCTACCATTATAAAAATCTTCTATTCTTTGTTTAGCAATGGATATATATTCTGTTTCTTTATCAATACCCGCCGCTTTTCTGTTATTTTTGAGTGCTGCTATAATAGCAGCACCTGCTCCGCAATAAGGATCAAGAACCCAGTCGTCTTCGTTGGTTAATGCAAGGACACAACGTTCAATTAGTTCAATTGGATACTGGCATGGATGGATAGTCTTTTCAGGATGGTTAGCCTTGACATTTGGAATATCCCAAAGTTCTTTATCCCATTCTTTGGCGACAAATTCCCATATATCTGATGGATTCTTGCC
>Ga0154328_1050_pt1 | contig 11431 bp, 9 predicted proteins | sample RifGroA2_FD_115856 | JGI IMG/M metagenome (GOLD analysis project Ga0154328, IMG submission 115856) | Planctomycetes bacterium GWA2_39_15
GTAATAATATCAGGCGTATAATATTCCCAATTACCAGTATCAGCATTTTTGTATATGCCATAACCGTCCTTTGTCTCAACCCAGTTATGCCATTCATCGCCGCGCTTTCTTGCCTCAAAGGCATAGCCAGACGGCTGTTTTAATTCAAATAGACCGGGATATGCAGGAACAGCGTAGGATTTTAATGGAAAGATAATAATGGAGAACGCAAACAGTAATGTGAAAAACAGTATTGATTTGAAAATAATCTTCTTGTGCATTTCCAATTACCTCCACTAGAAAAAAACACAGGAAATAAATTAGAAAATTGCTAACTAAATTTACGTTTATAAAAAGATATTCAAACCGCTTACTTACCGGCTTGCTGAAACCAGATACCTGTTTTATTACGCCAACCTCAGAAGGATTGCCGCACAGAATCGTTATTGATATAGCAAATCCATTCATTTCTGTCTAGCTTTTACAGACAGGAATAAAGGCGTGGGGGCTTATATAATTACAAGTCAATAAATAAAAAAAACCCTGACTTACGTCGTGAAGGCATACGGCAGGGGTATGCGCCAAAAAAATCAAATCTGGCATTACTCTTTTATCTTCTTTTCCCTATTTTGCTGATAAGCATCCTGGACTGCAATGTACGGGTCAACGGCTGATTTTATTATGCTCTCATACGTATCCCCGCCATCTACAGAAACGTCGTTAAAAGTGTTGTAACCACTGGCCCCTCCAGGTACTAATGGATTAATAAAAAAGGCTAGAATGGACAGCGGATCCATAGCAATATCTCCTATGTATCCTAAAGTATCACGTGCGTTGGATGGTCCTAAGAATGGCCACTCAATATAAAAGCCAGGACCCATGTTGGCTTTGGCTAAAGTCTGACCAAAGTCTTCATTCTGTCTATCAAGATGAAATTGTGATTTTGCCGGATCGAAAAGCCCACCCACCCCAATTGTACTGTTAACAATAAAACGAGCCAATTCTGTAGCGGCGCCATTTATTTTACCCTGAAAGAGACAGTTTAAAAAACGCCCAGGCATTCTAATATTTGAAAAGAAATTTCTTACACTTAAACGTGCCTTTTCTGGCACAACTTTATTGTATCCTTTATACACTGGTTTAATTAAATAATAATAAGCTTTGTCATTAAAGACAAAGACGCCGCGATTATAAGACTGAAATGGGTCTCTAACGGAAGGAGTTTCTACCTCCAGATTGTTATTTCCCAATTCTTTATCTTCATTTACTGCATACGCGGTAACATCGCTCTTGCTTTCGCTTTCACTTGCCTTTTTAGCAGCCTGTTCCACAGGAGTGGGATCATTTGACTCTACATGGGTATCTTTCAGTTCTTTAGCTTCAGTAACTGCAGGCGTGGCAGCAGTACCCTTGCTTTCGCTTGCCGCTTCTCCAGGCTGTTCACCAGTTACAGGGATTTTTAACTCTACATGTGTATCTTTTAATTCTTTATCAACTGCGTACGAAGCAGCGCCTTTACTATCGCCCACCGTTCCACCTGACTTACTTACCGTAGGAGTTGGATCATCAGCCCATACAAAAGACATGTACAAACACACTACCAAAACAAAAAAGATCGGCAGAAAAACAGATTTTCTCATTTTTTACTCCTGTTAAATGATTATGTAATTATCATGATTTTTACTGGGTCGCTGTTTCTTCGGTTGTTTTCTCTTGCATCCTTTTCACAAGATTTTCATACGGAGATTTAAGCAATATGTTATTAAATTGGCTGCGGTAATTATTGATCATGCTTACCCCTTCAATAATTACGTCGTAAATCTTCCACTCCCCACTATTATTAAGCATGCTATAATCTACGGCTATTTCTGTACCGTTTTTTGTGATAAACTTTGTTTGTACAACGGCGTAGTCGCTGTCTTGCTTCTCCCTTAGAAGAACGACTTTTTCACCATTATAAGTATCTGTTTTCCCAATGTATGCATCTTTAAGAATATTAGTAAATAATTCCACAAACTCTTTTTTTTCCTCAGGCGAACGTTTCTTCCAGTGCTGACCCAGCGCCCTTTTAGACATCTCTTCAAAATTAAAAACGCATGAAATCTCTTTCCATAACGCTTGCCTGCGTTCCTGTGTCTTTTCCGTTCCGGACAGGGCAGGTTCTTTGAGAACTGTCAGACCTTTATCAACTGTTTCCATAAGCAATTTTCCCGGTTCCATTGCCAATGAAAAACTAGACGTAAATAACAAAACACTTATACCAACACTCATTCCCAGCATCATTTTTCTACATTTCATTTCTTTATTCCTTTACCTTACCAAAAACAAAATTTCCTATTAACTTTTCTAAATCAATCGGCGGTTCTGTATCACGTAATAAACCGCCAGGCGGTATCAATTTATCTGATCCTCCAGGCATAATTTCTACATACTTTTCTCCCATGAGTCCTTTAGTGCGAATAGACGCAATGGCGTCTTCCTGTAGTTCTATACCGTCTCGAATCAGTAAGGTAACGACTGCCTCATAATTATCAAGTTTAATATCTTTAACCTTGCCTACTTCAACTCCCGATATTTCAACTACAGTATCCTTTCTTAGTCCCTTAACGGTACTAAAGACGGCATTTACCGGATAACAGTGGTCACCTATCAGATTAATCTTACCCAGCTTTACAGATATATAACCGAGACAGAGTATACCAAAAAAAACAAAAATACCAACAGCAATTTCAACATCAAATTTCTTCATAGTTTTCGCCACCTTTTATTGGAATACATTTATTCTATCGAAATAGGTCCTTCCAGTTCTCCGTGAATAAACTGGTGAACCACCGGGTCTTTTGATGCCTGTATTTCCTCTGGAGTTCCCATTGCAAGTATCTTCCCGTTAAATAACATAGCAACACGGTCTACCAGAGAAAAAATCTCCGGAATCTCATGTGTGACTATAATCGCGGTATAATTGAGACTCTTCTGACAATCCCTGATTAATTTATGTATCGCTTTACTTATCAACGGGTCAAGACCTGTTGTCGGCTCATCAAAAAGAACTATCTCAGGATTCATAACAAGGCATCGCGCAAGTGCAACTCGCTTTTTCATACCGCCGCTTATCTCGGCCGGGTATTTATTCTCGGCACCGGAGAGACCCACTCTAGCTAGCTCCCTGAATACCGTATCCTGTATTTGTGAGGCTTTCATTTTGGTCTTTTCCCTGATAGGGAATGCAATATTTTCAAATACAGTAAGAGAATCAAAAAGGGCGCCGCCCTGAAATACTATGCCGCATCGTTCTTTTAATCGTTTAAGTGCTTTTCCTCTCAGCTTGCTAATATCCTGGTTGTCTATTAATATCCTGCCACGGTCTGGTTTTACCAGACCGATGATGTGTTTTAGCAACACAGATTTTCCCTTGCCGCTACCTCCGATCAAAGCAAGGGTTTGTCCTTCTTCCACCTTTAAGTTAATGCCTCGAAGCACTTCATAACCATTAAAATTTTTGTATAAATCAACAACCTCAATCATGTTATATCTTCTATTAAGATACTAATAAAGACGTCATAAAATAATCCCATACCAGGATAACAACCGACGAAAGCACCACAGCCTGGGTGGTTGACTTGCTTACACCTTCCGCCCCATATCCTGTATAATAACCTTTGTAGCAACTGATCCATGTTATCAAAACGCCGAAACTCAGCGATTTGTATATTCCTTCCAGTATATCTCGCGCCTCAACAAAATCTTGTATCCCGCCAAAATAAGTTCCACTGGACACACCCATGAGACCTACACCCACAATATATCCACCAAAAACACCAACTGAAACAAACATGGCATTCAAGAGTGGAAGCGATATAACGCCTGCCAGCAGACTGGGCACAATTAAATACTTATATGGGTTTAAAGCCATAGCATCAAGGGCATCAATTTGCTCGGATATTCTCATAATACCAATCTCTGCCGTTAATGCAGAACCTGCACATCCTGTAACCATTAAGGCGGAAATAACAGGCCCTAATTCACGAATCAAAGACAATGCTACTACAGGTCCCAGGCTGGCCTCAGCTCCAAACTTGGCTAAAACGTAATAAATCTGTAATGCCAGCACCATTCCTGTAAACGAACCTGTCAGAATAATAACCGAAGTTGTCTTTACACCAATAAAATTTATTCTCCTGACAACCCTTTGTATCAAGTATGGCGGGAACAACATCCAGAAAAACGCCTCAGTTAAAAAGCACGCCATCCTTCCCAGTTCCCTTACGAATTTATGGACAATTCCTCCAATAAACTTAAATGGAACAAAGAACCATTTCATTAGAAAACGCTTTCTGGTAAATGTTCTGACGTATAACGCTTTATTACAAAATAATAATTGTCACATTTTATATTTTACTATGTTGTAATATCAACTAAAAAACTATTTATTACTGACAAATTCTACGTAATAATAATTGAGAGGAAAAGGGGGCAAAGACGTATAATATCACCTTTTAAAATAAAATTGCTTTTAGAAGACTATTAGTGTTAAATTTTTATTTATAAAATAAAGATATTTAAGAAATAACGTTATTTTTACAGGCAATGAAATGAGTAGAATATTTTATTATTTAATAAGAAATCGGCAGGACTTTTTTGGAGGACTCTCACTCAAGGGCCTTATTTTTACTATTTTGATAGCCCTGGGTTTCGGCTTATCTATTCCTTTTGCCGGCGTCTTTCAATGGGAATTTGGCGAGGTTATAGACATACATAATATCCTGCCTGACTACGCACCTTATTACATATTTGGGATAATAGGGCTTGCGATCATGGTGGCTTGTTTTGTGAAACCTGTTTTAGGTATATTCTTCTTCACTGCGTTTCTTCCGTTCAGGAGTGAAGATTATACAATCATTGATATTAGCGGGGCGGAAATAAGGATAGCAGACTTCTTCATTTTACCCGCCATTGTAGGTTGGGCGCTCAACAGGATATTTGTTGAAAGGAAAGGGCTTAAATTCGAGTCTACGGGAGCAGAAACATCTTTTCTATTCTTTTTCTGGTGGTGTGCGCTTTCTATGGCATGGACTTACTCAAAGTCAGGAACGGTGTCAAAGCTAGTCCAGTTAGTATATAGTATTATCATAGTTTTTATGATTATAGATACCATTAAGACTAAAAAGAGTCTTAATTTTATTTTTGTGGGCTGGTTAATTGGCGGTATTCTTTTAAGTGCTGCCGGTATTATGGAAAAATTCTCTGAAGAAGGAAGGGCAGAGTCCGTTAATACGTCACCCCTTGAAACAGGAGAGTACTTAAACTACCCCGTGTTAATTGCTTTCGGGCTTTTTTTTACACTAAAGAGCAAATGGTTAAAAACAATCGTTTTGGGTTCCATACTTATATTTATACTAGGATCGTTAGTATCTGGTTCAAGAGGGCCACTTCTGGGAATGGCGGCTGGCATTTTCTTTTTCTGGATATTTTCAAAAGAAATGAAACGATTTAGTTACTGGGCAATTGGCGCAATAATGTTTGCAACCATTTCTGCTTTTATAATGTTCTTCATAATGAATTTGTCGCAACGGGATATTATTGATAACTTTACCGCACCATTTGAGAGGTTTATTGACCTCTTTGAAACCCAGTACAAACCGGACATTGGGGAGGTTTACAGGATTGCTATATGGCAAGGAATATGGGAGATATTTAAGAGGAATCCCATTTTTGGAATAGGGGTTGGAGCCTTACCGGAGATTTTGCCAGATTACGTTACAAAAGTTTTTCAAGACCCAACTCTTGCTCATAACATATATTTAGAGGTCTTAATCGCTGTTGGTCCGTTTGGGTTTATGCTTTTTTTATGGTTTGTAGCCAACATCATCAAAATAATAAAACCTCTTTTAAGAACTAAGGATTCTACTCTCAGACTTATATCCTTAGGATTAACAGGAGCGTTGATAGCACAAGCGGTTGGAGGTCTGACCTTTGGCCTTTTCTTTGAAAATAGGGTATTATCAACTACTATAGGGATGCTCCTTGCAGTTTCAATAATCACACGAAATACAGAGAAAGCCCTTTATGAATTACCACAAAGAGATGCCGAAAAAGATAAAGCTACTTGCTATTGATCACCATACTGAACTTGGAGGCAGCGAGATAAATCTTATCAATATCTTTAAACACATTGACCCCCAAAACATCGAACTACAGGTGGCTTGTCCACCGTGGGGACCATTCTTTGGCAGACTAAAAGCCGAAGGATTTACTGTAATGCCAATAACTTTGAGGTCATCATTCCTGGCCACGAATATGATAAGAAGTGCCTCGGCATTTCAAATCATTAAGTATATTTCAAAAAGTTTTTTTGAAATAGTCAGATTTCTCTTTAATTTTATAAAAATACTACGAAGCGTTAAACCAGATGTTATCTACCTTAATACCCTTAAAGCGGGGATACTCTGCAGTATCCCGTGTAAATTATTTGGAATACCTTCTGTCCAGCATGTTCAGGATTTATTAGTAAAAGAAGATTTTAACCCTGTTACATTATTTATAACCAAGCTGTTATTTAATATACCTGCAAGAATAATCGCTATATCAAATGCCGTAAAGGAAGCGCTTATTTCTATCGGGGTTAATTCTGAAAAGATTGTCATGATATACAATGGTACCGATATAAGTTCATTTACTCCACCGTCTCATGTAAACCTATTTAAAGCAAAGTATATGAAAATGAGTAATCTTCCATCAGTTGGTGTAGTAGGCAGACTCATGAGATGGAAAGGCCAGGACCTGTTTATAAAGGCTGCAGCAAAAGTGATGAACAAAGCTGGTTTTTATGTAGTAGGAGGACTGTTCTGGGAAGACACAATATATGGCAAGGAATTAAAGAAGTTATCGGAACGACTTGGCTTGAGAGAACGTGTCCATTTTACTGACCATGTAGACAATATAAGAGAAGCAATGCATGCCTTAGATATCGTTGTGAGTACATCTACGAAGCCCGAACCTTTTGGACTTACTATTATTGAAGCTATGGCGGCATCGAAGCCTGTAATAGCGCCTAGATTTGGGGCTGCACCTGAAATAATAGTTCATGGCGAAACAGGTTTGCTTTTCACGCCTGGCGATGCTGATAGCCTGGCTTTGAGTATAGACTATCTCCTGAAGAATCCCCGGAAAGCTATTGAGATGGGTAGGAGAGGAAGGGAAAGGGCGTTGAGGATGTTTAATATTGAAACAACGTATGATAACATAAAGAGAGAAATAATAGCTGCTTTGATCTGATAAAATTCCTTTGGAGTAAAGTTTTCGATGAATGTTCTAGTTTTAAATCCTCCGTATTTTGAAAAATTTTCCCGGGCGCAAAGGAGTCCCGCCGTTACGAAAAGCGGAACCCTCTATTACCCAATATGGTTAGCGTATGCAACTGGCGTACTCGAAGATGCCGGCTTTAATGTAAAGCTAATAGATGCCCCGGCTGAAGGACTTTCATTAAAAGAGGTATTAAACATATCCACTTCATTCAATCCCAAGTTAATTATTGCTGATACCAGCACCCCAAGCATATTCAATGATTTACACGTTGCAGAAGATATTAAAAAGGTATTGCCTGACTCATTTATAACCCTCGTTGGAACACACGTATCGGCACTGCCAGACGAAGTCTTTAAACTCAATAGTAATTTTGATGCAATAGCCAGACACGAATATGACTACACAATACTTGAATTAGCCAACGCAATTAACAAAAAATCTTCTATTGAACAAATTGCTGGTTTAACTTACAGGAAAGGAAAAGAGGTAATTCACAATCCAAGCAGACCGTTTATAAAAGAAATGAATAAACTCCCCTTTATTAGTAAAGTAATCAAGAAACACCTTAACACCAGGAACTACTTCAATCCCAATTCCTTTTACCCTATGATAACATTAATCACTGGGCGCGGATGTCCAAATAAATGTTCGTTCTGTGTAATCCCACAAACCCTTCAGGGACGAGGATACAGGCAAAGAAGTCCTGAAAGTGTAGTCGAAGAATTTGCATACATTAAAGAGAATTTTCCAGAAGTAAGAGGTATATTTATAGAGGATGATACATTTACTGTAAACAAGAAGCGGTGCAGGGATATCTCAGAGCTTATCCTTAAAAGAGGTATCAAAATACGCTGGACGGCAAACGCAAGGGCAGATGTTGATTATGAAACATTGAGATTAATGGGAAAGGCTGGTTGCCGGTCATTATGTGTTGGTTTTGAGAGTGGTAATCAGGATATCCTAAATAATATGTATAAAGGAATGAAACTAGAATCAATGTACAAGTTTATGGAAGATGCCAGGAAAGCGAAAGTCCTTGTGCATGGTTGTTTCATGGTAGGAAATCCAGGTGAAACTAAGGAATCATTATTAAAGACTCTTGACCTTGCCATATATCTCAATCCAGACACCGCCCAGTTTTACCCTATCATGGTATATCCAGGAACTGAAGCATATGAATGGGCTAAAGAGAAAGGGTTTCTGAAAACCGAGGATTATTCAAAGTGGTTAACTGAGGAGGGACTCCACAATTCTGTCGTTGGCACAGAGGAACTTTCTCCTGAGGAACTCGTTAAATTTTGCGACTTCGCAAGAAAAAAGTTTTATCTGCGTCCCAGATATATATTTTCCAAGTTATATCAAATAGTAAGAACTCCTGCCGAAATGGTAAGGAAATTCAAGGCATTCAGGACATTTATTAAATATCTGATAAAAGGAAGTTCTCCGCACAATGAGGCTACTAAGAAATGTTAGTGTCAGTAATCATCCCTGCATACAATGAGGAGAGCACAATAGAATCATGTCTAAAATCTCTGCTAAATCAGACAATAGAAAAAGATACTTATGAGCTAATAGTGGTTGACGATGGTTCAACCGATTCGACTCCAGAGATTATAAAAAGATATCCTGTTAAGCTTTTCAGGCAGGAAAATTCAGGTCCGGCTACCGCTAGAAATCTTGGGGCTAAAAATTCATCAGGAGAAATAATACTCTTCACGGACGCTGATTGTATTGCAGATCCCAACTGGATAGAAGAGATGATTTCACCTTTCATAGATGAGGAAGTTATAGCAGTAAAAGGTGCCTATAAAAGAGGAAAAGGAAACCTAATCATGCGTTTTGTGCAGATTGAGTTTGAGGAACGATACGAGATACTTTCAAAGTTGAATTCCATAGATATGATTGATACATACTCTGCTGCCTTTCGGCGAAATATCTTTATGGAATACGGAGGCTTTGATACAAATTTTACTAAGGCTAATAATGAGGATACTGAACTTTCATACAGACTTTCTAAGAAGGAATATCGAATGGTTTTTAATCCAAAGGCAAAGGTTTATCACACTGGACACCCCAACACTATTTTTAAATACTTTAAACTTAAATTACGGAGAGGTTTCTGGAGAGTGATTGTATATAAAAGATTTCCGGACAAAATTTTAACCGACACCTACACCCCAAAAACCCTGAAATTCCAGGTATTAATTTCACTTTTACTGTTAGGTACTTCAGTTTTAGGCTCTCTTCATTCTTTATTTTTTTATGCCTTTCTATCATTTCTTTTTTTATTCTTGATTTCATCCATTCCTTTTATTAGATTCTCACTCAGAAAAGATACCAGCATTGCTTTACTTGCACCATTTTTCCTTATGATTAGAGCCACCGCTATAGGACTTGGCAGTGTCTATGGCTTTGTTTCGAATCCTTTTACATCTATTGGAACTAGAAATACTAAAAACAGAGGACAATAAAATGAAGAAACAATGTATTATTTTTGTTACAGTTTTGTGCGGTTTTTTCCTATTATTGGCAACTCCCATGATTTGTATCTCTGCTGAAAATAAAACACATGTTGGCAGTCACATAATTAAACAAAATCCAGGAGAGTTTGAGAAGGAACTGAAGGTCATGGAAGATATAGGCATGGATATTGTGCGGGTCTCGCTTTTCTGGCAGGTTGCAGAGCCTAAAAAAGGCAGCTACCAGTGGGATGGTTACGACGAGATGGTCAACCTTGCCAAAAAACATAATATAGAGATACTGTTTACCATTAAGGCAATCTCGCCATGGGGAAGCAGTAATCCATCAGATCTTGGGAAAAGAGGCTATCATTTTAGTTCTCCTCCCAAAAATATGGAAGACTATGAAAATTTTATCACAAATCTTATTTCGCATTATAAAGGCAAGATAAACTACATACAGATTGAAAACGAACCAAACGCCAAGGCATTCTGGAACGGAACTATTCAGGAATACATAACACTTCTGCAAGCAGCATACAAGGCGGCAAAGAAGGCGAATTCTGATATAAAGGTGCTTTCAGCAGGACTTGCATGCGGGGCATCCAGACCGAAAGCGATTACATACGGAATAGATGACTACCTGGATATGGCAAGACAGGTTATAAAGAGTCATTCATTCGATATATTTGATATCCACAACTACTTTCCTATAGATACCGAAGGTACCCCGTATCCTATTACCTTTGCTAATTTAATTGATAGAATCAATAAAATATTGAAGGAAGAAAATGCCAATGTTCCCATTTGGTTAAGCGAGATGGGCATTCCTGGTAAAACTTTCAAATTCCCTAAAGGAATCAAGCCATACCAGTCTGACGAGAAGAGACAGGCAAAAGACCTTACAAGTCTGGCAAAGACATCAAGAGATAAAGGCGTTAAGGCAATATTCTGGTTGAAAATATTCGACAGCGAAGAAGGACTTTTTAGCGATATGGGTTTGCTATATGGAAATGGCAAAAAGAAAAAGGCATATAATACACTTAAGGCTATTATAACAAAGCAATAAATTTGCAATACAATTTTACTTTCAGCCTTTTCATATGTTGCACTTTATAATTGAATTCGATATGTACATTTTCTAAATATAACCAAGATTCTTTAACCTTTCCTCTACCTTCTTTGCCTCTGATTCTGAATATCCTTCATAATCATTTTTTTTCGCCCCAGGCGCAGTTTTTTCTGTCCTTATTTTTCCTTCTTCACAGCACTCACTTTTAAATATATTATTCAAGACTTTACCATCCATATCTTCTGGTATTGGTAGTCCCATCATGTAAAGTATAGTAGGCGACATATCTATTATTTCTGCTCCAGTTATCTCAACGCCTTTTCTTATTCCAGCGCCTGTGGCGATAAAAATACCGTCCATCCTGTGAAAACCGTTCATTTCAAGATTGGTCAAAGGCATTTTCTGGGCATCCATGAATATTTCTTTCTCTTCCTCGCCAAACCTTTGCCTGCTGTGATATGCGTAATCAACCCACCTGACTATGAGGTCAGGCGCTCTGTCTGTGAAATCTCCCCGATATAGTTCTTCCTTTTTATAGACCTTCTCTACAACCTTATGACCTTTATTGTCTGTAAGTTTTAAGAGTTCTGCGCAGATGTAGTCCTCTAAAGCATGT
>Ga0154328_1003_pt1 | contig 10780 bp, 5 predicted proteins | sample RifGroA2_FD_115856 | JGI IMG/M metagenome (GOLD analysis project Ga0154328, IMG submission 115856) | Planctomycetes bacterium GWA2_39_15
CCCAAATTTTTTAATCGCCTCGTCATAATATAACTTTGTGCCGTCATCGTCGCCAATATCATATAGCGCCAACCCCACGTAATGATACGCCTCTGCCACCGCGTAAGAATGTTCTTGCGCCTCTTTCTTGTATCCCTCCCTGAGTTCCTCCAATATGTTTTTGTATCTTTGTTCCATCGCCTCGACAAGGCTGATACTCAGCGGGATATCAGCATCTTCCAGTTCGTTCTGGCTTTCTGGTATTACCCTTGGAAGTAGTAATTTCGACAGGCCTTCCAAACTCAATCCCCTAACAAGATAGAGTTCGCCTACGGAATGGAATATCTCATTTCCTCTCCCATAATTAAAACCAGTTTCTTCGCTTTGCTCAGAATGACTAACGCCGTCATGCTGAGGAGTGGAACGGCGAAGAATCTCAACTCGGGAATTCCTAAATGTTAAAATACTGTCTATTTCGTCTACACTCAATCCAAATTCTTTACTCAATAATTTAGACAGCTTATAATCGCTTGCACGATTCAAATTCTTATATAATCGTAATAATTTGGTTAGGATGGACAGCTTGTAGGAAGGCTTTTTCCCGTGCAATACAGTCCTCCTGAAAAAGATAAGCCACGGTTCTCTACTGGAAAAATTTGAACGCCTCTCATAACCATAAAAAATCTCCAAGGCAGTTCCCAGCTTAAACTGTTCCCAATCCTCAGATTCCTTGTAATTGAGTTCTTGATACCGCCTGTCAATTCGATCGAAATACTCTTCCAGAATGTCTCTCATTTGAGTACTGTTTACCTTACGATGTAGTTTTAGTTCATGCGGACTGTATTTTAGCGCCTCTCTATAGCAGGCAATAGCCTTATCAAATTGTCGCTCGTGATAATGCTTATCTCCAAGGTATTCATAAAATCTTTTAATCATTCTCAAGGACCTGATTCCTACATCATCTTCCCTGTCTAAATTGTATACTGCTTCAAAGTGTTTTATTACTGCTTCGGGTACATGAACAGGTTCATGAGTAAGGACGTATAATCCTTCAACATATTTATAAATGGAGCTATACTTTTGTAATAAATCCTCACTAATACCTTCGCGCATCATGGCTTTTTGTAAGCATTCCCTTGCCCTTTGATACATGCCAAACTCTGTATACACCTTTTCCAGTTGCACGATAATATCTGTACTCGTCTTGTCATTTATTTCACCATAATTCTTATATTGGTTTGTGTATTCATCTATCGCAGCTTGATAAATAACGGGAACAATCTCCAGGTCATTGCCTGCAATACGAACTACGTGTACGGTTATTTCTCCTGTTTCAGTATCCAATACCACCCCTGGGACTTCTTTACCATCTGGGAACTTTATCCATGGGGTTTTTTTAATGACACTTGCCGTAAAAACCATGTCCTTAGCCCTGGCTAAATCCTTTGAAGTCCAGACTGTATCCCACGACCTCTCATCTCCCTTTTCTGTGCCAGGCCTCACTATCTTGAAATTTTTTAGAATATCTACCTCGTTCTTCCTGAAAAGATTCCAATTATTTAGTCTGCCTGATAATTTTTCATCCTGTGCCACATTAGCAGGTAATATTCTTAATGTCATTTCGCCGCCTAATTTTTCAACGATAATCGCACTTAATATTGCCTCAGGAATCCCTCCCACTCCAATGATCAGATCAACTTCCTCTCTCGTAACCGCAAGGGTGGGGGTAAGGTCGTCGTCCTTAACCAGGATCAATTGAGCGCCAAGGCCTTTAATCGTCTCAATAAGTTTTTCATGTCTTGGTCTGTCCAGAACAACCACCTTCATCTTCTTTATTTCATCACAGATATTTTGTGGAGTATCATCCTTACCTTTGGCTTTTAATGTATGTTCTGCCATAAGCCTTAAATTCTTTGTAATGCCATGTGTCACATTAACGCCAGCACCTTTGTACTTATTTCCAACAATCGTCTTGACCCCATACATATCAGGAGAATTAAGTAAACCTCCCCTTTCACTATAACCAACAGCAAAAATCACCCCTCCCTTAGACGCAGGATTGACGATACACCGGTCATTTTCAAAGGCGCTCAGTACAATATCAGCTTCGTCCTCACTTTCAGTTGCAGTGCCGAATTTCTCCCCGATATATAACATGGGCATTTCTTTCCGTTCACCCTCTGCATTTACCACATAGGCCTTCCACCAGTTAAAGCTGTTATAGATATGCCTGAGCCACCATACAGCCATACCTCGTGTACGGGAGATATTAAAGCCTTCGCCATTTGTGCTAAAATATTTTAGAGACCTTGCGGCTACAACCCCAACGGCGTGTCGGAATTCATTTCTGTTTGCTAATTGAAGACCCTCCCCAGTGGTCCGCAGATTGTACTTTTCTGGAATGTATGCCTCGATTATGTAAGGATCGTCTATCCTCTGGGAATCAAAACTGGTATCTTTTATATATGCAACATTGCCTTTCGTCTTTATCATTTCATATACCTGAACCGATCAATCAGATACCAACCTATACGTAAATAAGTTTTATGACTGTCAATCATTAGTATTCAAAATACGAAATTGCTTTACGCTGTCGTAATAATATGCTTCTTCAGGCTTTTCTGCGGATATACAAATCAGCTACCCCTCCCTTGATGGGAGTGGTTAGGGGAGGGTGATCAGTCTTTTTCCTTCACCCCCACCTAGCCTCCCCCATCAAAGGGGGAGGAATTCATTACCCTCCACCATCAAGAGGGAGGAGCTTATATAGTGTCTGAACGAAAACTCATACTTTTGTCATTTCGACTGAAAGGAGAAATCTGTAAACCGCACATTCAATAATTTCAATAGACAAAAGATTTCTCGCTCCGCTCGAAATGACAGTTTTGCTAGTTTTCGTTCAGACACTAAGTAGTGCGATAAGGCAACCGAATTTAGGAACCATACATGGATGACACACTTGTATCGCCATGAAGAAATGGGAAACCCTACCCTCCATCCAAAGTCATTTCAACTTTTATGTGCCTTTTGCGACACCCCTAATCCATTATCTTCTGGAAGTATCAATCTTCCCTTATCAACTGTTACTCCAGTGTAAGGATCGTTTGTAACAAGCAGATGCCCATCAAGGTCAACATAGTCAACCAGGGGTGTTAGGTGGGCAGCGGCAGTGATAGATATAGAACTCTCGATGTTACAGCCGAGCATTATCTTAAGATCATGGGCACGGGCCGTGTGAATCATCCGAATCGCCTCTCGGATTCCACCGCACTTCATCAGTTTAATATTAATCCCATCCACCGCATCTGATAATGCAGGAATATCTTTTGAATCTTTTACATCTTCATCGGCAAATATTGGGATTTTGACATGCTTTTTGACCTTCCTGAGCGCTTCAATACTGCCAACTGGAAATGGCTGTTCCACGAGTTCTACCCCAAGATCTTCCATAATGTTTAACTTTTTTATCGCCTCGTCTACAGTCCAGCCGGTGTTTGCATCAACACGAAAAACGGCTTTTGTTATTTTGCGCAGTTCTCTCAGTATCTCAATATCGTTTTTAATACCGACCTTTATTTTGAGTGTGGGAAAGTCCTTCGCATCTTCCACCTTTTTGCACATTTTCTCAATGGTGTCAATTCCTATTGTAAACGATGTTGTCTTTGTTTCAGGCTGGTTTAATCCCAAAAACTTATAAAGCGGTATTTTTAGCTTCTTACCAATTATGTCATGAAGAGCTATATCTATAGCTGCGCGTGCAGCGACATCATTTGGAAATTTGCTTTTAAGGCTAGTTGAAATATCTTCTACTAGAAAAGGATCTGCATTTTTTAACAGATCAACACACTGACCCAATACCTTAGTAACACTATTTACGTCTTCGCCAAAAAAACTGGTGGGTGCAGCCTCTCCAAGTCCTGAAATTCCATCTTTATCTTTTAACTGAACTACGATATTATTTTGAACATTTCGGGTTTCTCTGGCAATCTGGAAGGTGTGCTTCAGTTTTAAATCTAAAGGCTGAAAAGAAAGTTTCATGGTAAGATAGATTGGATAGCATCAATAAATTTGTCCACACCAAACTTGATGGGATCAGTAGCGGGAAGTCTTGTTTCCTTTTCCACCTTTTTTATCTCTTGTAAGGCATCGTTGTCGGACATGCCAAAGCAGTTCAGTGAAATGCCAAGCACCTTGCAGGGGTGTATGGGTTGCGCTAGTTTCTCATATAGTTCAATCAAGTAGGAAAGTGGCAAAATCGGAAAATTCGGAAAATGACGAAGCGTCTTCCGTATAGGTTGATGGCACAAAATAAGCCCCTGTGGAGCTGAACCGTGCAAGAGACCGAGGGTAACGCCGGAATATGCAGGATGGACTATAGCGCCCTGTCCCTCTATACTTAAGAGTTTATATTGAATGCGGTCAAGCACAAGTTTCTCTGCAGCTCCAGAAATGAAATCAGAAATGACATGATCAACAGCAATTCCACTTCCTTCAATCATGATACCAGTCTGTCCTGTCGCTACAAAGCAAGCATTAACACCCCGTTTTTTTGCAGCATCGGTAATTTCAATAGAAGTTACCATCTTACCGATATTACAGTCTGATCCTACGGTAAGGATACGGAGTGTTTTTGTTTCTTTCGCTTTTCCTGTGCCGAGCGGAATGTCTTCAGGGGGTATGCGGACATCCCAGATTTTCAGTTGATGGTCTTGTGCCAGTTTGCAAAATTCACTATCATCGCTCAAATGAAGATGAAGACCGCTGATTATATTCATTTTATTTCTTAAGGCGTCAGTAATGTGTTTGCGCCATTCGTCTGGCAGCATGCCACCTGGAGGAGCAATACCAATAAGGAGATCAGTGGGCTTTAGTTTTAATGTTTCCCCAACATTACTGACAATGGGAATACCTTTGCCAACACCAATGATTGAGCTAAGGTCTTTTCCTGCATTGACATGGTCTATGACTGCAACTACTTCCTCTTTGCGGTATCGGATGACGCTAACAGCAGTTTTTGCACTAAAGAGATCAAGCCTTCCTTCTGCTAATATAACAAGTCTGCGTTTAGTCATAGGATTCATAGAAAAGGCTATTTTCGCTGCCTTCTTTTAACGACTTTGCTGCGTGGTTTTCTACGTTTTGGTGGAGGAACGGGTTGTAATTTATTAATATGTTTTGCGTATTCCTGGGCGCTCAACAATTTATCAAGGAGGTGACGTTCATTTGTTACGAATTTTATTAGCCAACCATGCCCATAAGGGTCGTTGCTTAATATATCAAGATTTTCAAACAGACGCTCGTTTACAGCGATAACCTCGCCAGGCAGGGGTGACGTTATATCCAGCAACATTTCCAACGATTCTACTTCCCCAAAACAGATATCTGAAAGGATTTCTTCTCCTACTTGTGGGAGGTCAAGAAACAAGAGTCTGTTTAGTTTTTCAACAATAAATTTTGTTAGACCAACTGTAATTGATTTAGTGTCAACAAAAAACCATTCGTGCGTGTTTGTGTATTTTAAGTGTTCTGGAATCATAAGGTAATACCTCACAATAAATTATAACTTTAGTATTTCAAATGCTAACACATGATAATATGGCTTGTCAAGGGTAATTGATTTTTAAGGGATTTTTTGCTCTTAAATGACTATTGAAAAATATAAACTTTCCATTTAAAAAGGAATTTTTTATACTATCTTTATTCGGCGTACACTATAGTTTAGATATGGAAGCCGTATTGTAGTCCTCTGGTATTTTGTATTTTGAATCGAATGAACAACGTTTCGAATAAAGGTGTATATTATATTATTATCAAATTGTTTCAAAACCATTATATAAAAATTGGATGTCTGGGTACCTTTAGCTTTCCAGCGGGTTTTTATGTCTATGTCGGAAGTTCACAAAATAACTTGGAACGCAGGATTGAAAGGCACTTGCGGCGGGAAAAGAAATTTCACTGGCATATTGATTATCTGCTACATTATGGAAAGGTAATTAGTGTACAAAAATATTCAGGTGAAAAAAGCGCCGAATGCTTACTGAACTGCAAAATTGGAAATATAAGAAATGCAAAGATACCCGCAAAGGGTTTCGGGTCATCTGACTGTACATGCGTTTCACATCTACATTTTTTCCTGGATGATCCAGAACCCATGATATCCAAATTTAAGGCTAACGTGTCATCAGCTAAGACTTATTAGAAAAAGATTTGAAATCTAGGACTGTGGGAAATTGAGAGGTTCTGAGGCTGTGAAGCTGAGAAGTCGAAAAGGTCCAAACTTCACAACTTCCCATCTTCTAAATTTCCGATAAACAGATTTCCTTTGTCTGTGATTTCTGAAAACCTAATCCATTCAATTTGTAAAATCGGTGGTTAATATGATTACTGAAACACCCATGATGCGTCAATACAACGAGATAAAAAGGCAGCATAAAGATGCGCTGCTTTTTTTTCGCATGGGCGATTTCTATGAACTGTTTTTTGAGGATGCCAAGCTCGCTGCAAAGGTATTGGGGATTACGCTCACTTCCCGTTCCAAAGGCGAGGGCGCCATACCTATGGCTGGAATGCCTCATCATTCCTCAGAATCATACATCCGAAGATTAATTAAAGCAGGCTACAAGGTTGCTATTTGTGATCAATTGCAAGATCCCGATGAAGCAAAGGGAATTATTGATCGTGGTGTTACCAGGATTATAACGCCAGGTACAGTCACAGAGGATACCCTGCTTGAGGACAAAAGCAATAATTATTTGATGGCGGTATTAGAAACAAATTCCATGTTGGGTTTATCCTGGATTGATTTGTCTACCGGGAGATTTGAAGTTGAGGATATTCAAAAAGAACTACTTTTTGATGAATTTGCAAGGCTGAACCCGTCAGAGTTGCTGTTACCTGAAGAAACTGTAAGGAATAACACCTCCTTCATGGAAAGAGTTCGGGCAGAATGTGACGGGATAGTTACCTCCAGACCTGATTGGGAATTTTCCAAAGATACTGCATATCGAATTCTCACTGAGCACTTCGGAACAACATCACTAGAAGGGTTTGGTTGTGAAGATTTAGGACCGTCTCTTGGGGCTGCAGGAGCAGTGATTCAATATTTAAGAGAGACGCAAAAGACGTCAATTAAGCATATTGGTAAAATTCAAAAACATCAGACAGATAACAGGATACTCATAGATAAGGCTACTCAGCAGAGCTTGGAGCTTACGCAGACTATGAGGACGCGTAATCGGGAAGGCTCATTGCTGGGCGTGATTGACCAGACAAAGACGCCGATGGGCGCCCGATTGTTCAGAGAATGGGTTATAAGTCCTCTGAGTATATCAGCAGAAATTAAATATCGGCAGCTTGGCGTGAAAGAGTTATTTGAAAAATCGGAATTAAGGCGAGAGCTACGCAATATTCTAGGTAACATTTACGATATTGAACGAATTTCGACTAAGGTAAGTTGCGGTCGCGCCAATGCCCGTGACCTTGTCTCTTTAAAGCAATCACTTTCAAAATTACCTGCGCTCAAAGAAAAATTAACATTTTGTATCTCAGATATTTTGGTATCCATAGAGCAGCAAATAGATGTTCTTGATGAAGTCAGGACTCTGATCGGCACTGCTATTGTGCCCGACCCACCTCCAATGATTAAAGATGGCGGGCTTATCAGGGAGGGATACGATGCAACGCTGGACGAATTAAAGTACATCAGTAAAAATGGCAAAAGCTGGATTGCAAATTTTCAGGCAGAAGAAATTGCACGGACAGGGATTAATTCCCTCAAGGTGGGTTTCAATAAGGTATTTGGATACTACATTGAAGTTACCAACTTACACAAGGATAATATTCCAAAGACTTATATTCGGAAACAGACCATTAAAAATGCAGAACGTTTTATAACGCCAGAACTCAAGGATTACGAAACAAAGGTGTTAACGGCTGATGAACGCGCAAAAGATTTGGAGTATGACATATTTATCCAAATACGCGAACAGGTCAGCGCCTTTACTCCACAACTGCAAAAAACTTCAGAAGCAATAGCTTTTATTGACGTGTTGTCTGCCTTAGCCAGCCTTGCTGTAGAAAACCGATACATCATGCCGGAGATTACCGATAGTTTGGAATTAAAAATAACTGACGGGCGGCATCCTGTATTGGACCGAAAACTTGTTGGCGAAAGTTTTGTCCCCAATGACGTAAACTTAGACGGAATCAACGATAAAATAATGGTCATTACAGGTCCAAATATGGCGGGTAAAAGCACGTACATCCGCCAAATAGCGCTTCTCGTCCTTATGGCACAGATGGGGAGTTTTATTCCCGCAAGAGAAGCTGTAATTGGAACTGTGGATAGAATCTTTACACGAGTAGGCGCCTCGGACGAACTTTCAAGAGGACAAAGCACATTCATGGTAGAAATGAACGAAACATCAAATATTCTCAATAATGCCACAGAGCGCAGTTTGATTATATTAGACGAGGTAGGACGCGGCACAAGCACGTTTGACGGTGTTAGTATTGCATGGGCAATCACAGAATATATCTATCAGCATATCAAAGCCCGTACCCTCTTTGCCACTCACTACCACGAACTTACTGAGTTGTCTATACTCTTTCCAGGAATCAAAAATTACAACATTGCCGTCAAAGAGTGGGGAGACGAAATCATCTTTTTACGAAAAATTGTAGAAGGCGGAACGGATAAAAGTTATGGGATCCATGTTGCACGTCTTGCAGGAATACCCAAAGAGGTCATCCAAAGGGCGCGCATTATCCTGAATAATCTGGAAGCTGCGACTCTGGATGTAAACGGAAAACCAAAATTTGCGCCCATGAAATCAGCTCAGGATAAAAAGCAAACTGCTCAATTAAAACTCTTCGTATCAAAACAAGATATGGTGATTGAAGAAATTAAGAAGCTTGATACAACCAAGATATCGCCTATTGATGCGCTTAATAAACTTGACGAGTTGAAGAAGAAGCTTGAGGATGATAGCGAATTATAACCTCAAGATTTTCAAAGCAACTCTTATTTATGACGTTTACTATAGCTTTATGACGCTCCATTAGGAGCGAACTCGTCAATACTATTATTTTGTTGGGTTCGCTCATGCCAGCCGACAAGCGGGTCGCTTAACCAATCCTACAGAACTTTTCAATTTTGTCTTTAGTCTCGTAGGTTGGATTGATGAACGAAACCCAACTTTTCCGCGGACGCTACGAATGTTTGGCGTTGGGTTTCGCACACTCTCTACCAAACCTATACGTCTTTTCCGTTCGAGCGACTCTCGATTATCTTTATATGAACCCGCACCTCCTTGAATTAAAAGAATGGAAGATTTAGCATGAGAGCCGTATTTCTTATGCATAATAAACTCTTGCGGGTTCACGTTTGCAACGTGAATCCGAATTTTTATACTCGTGCAGGTAGATTAACATATACAATCTTTGTTGTGTTTTGTGCACATCAAATTAAGGGTTCAGATTGCAAATCTGAACCCGCAAAGGGTCTCTGCTCCGGAGACATACGGCGAAGCGCTTGAATGTACAGCCTGTGATTTGGGCGTTTTTTGATATTCATAAATAGCTCGTAGACTAGTAAAGGATTTTGCTCACGCTTTACTCAAATGCACATTTTGTAAATTTCTCTTTATCATATATTTCTGCAAGTTCAAAATTTAATCCAGGATGCTATTGATTTCAGCCAACTTCAGGCCTGAAAGGCTGTTAGTATATAGCAGGGGGTAAAGCCCCCTGAACGCAATAAACAGAAAAATATTTAGCCCCAAAGGGGCGAAAGAAAATCATCACCAATCATTTCCAGATATAATTTTCATCATATTCAACACCATATTTGTTAAGCATATCAATAAATTCCTCTTGAAATGATCGTTTCCGATGATGGTTTTGTTGGTTTCGAATATATTGAATTACCATGCTTTCTAATGACTTGCTTACCGAAAAAGCCCCATAGCCATCCTGCCATCCAAAATTATTTTTATCCGGAAAGGTAGTATGAATCCATTTCGAAGAATTTGCTTTAACAATTTCCATAAATTTTGATACAGAAACGATTTTGGGTATATAGGCATAAAAATGGATATGTTCTGGCATGGCATTGATTTCAATGAGGGTTCCACCAAGTTCTTTGATTATTCCACCAATATATGTGTACAGCCTGTCATTGATAGTATTATCTATCAATGGTATTCTGTTTTTCGTGCTAAATACAAAATGAATTCCCAGAAATGTAAATGTGCCAGCCAAATGAAATTCCTTTTTTCTTTCGCCCCTTTGGGGGCTGGTTTGTTTTTATTCCTCTTCGCCCAGGGGCTTCACCCCTGGCTATACCCTTTCTGCCCTTCGGGCATAATAACTTAGCTCGCTTGTGTTCTACCCAACCTTATAAAGATATTGCAGGTTCACGTTTGCAACGTGAATCCGAATTTTCATACTCGTGCAGGTAGATTAACATATACAATCTTTGTTGTGTTTTGTGCACATCAAATTAAGGGTTCAGATTGCAAATCTAAACCCGCAAAGGGTCCCGTAGCCATACTCTCTGGTATATCGCTCATAAATTATTTTGAGCAATTTTTCTTCCATTTCCTTGGTGATTTTCTTCGTGATCACAAAGACTCCTAACGCTTGGCATCAGCCGCACCGCGCTTTTCCAGGCGTCGGCTTGCATGCCCTGGTTAGGCGAAGGTGCACTGCTTCCTTGCCTTCCCTCTCTTCGGAGTACTAGGCTTTTCTCTGGATCAGGTCTGGAGGCATGGGCTTTTCCTCATCTTTTCGCCCGGCGGTA
>Ga0154328_1126_pt1 | contig 10765 bp, 9 predicted proteins | sample RifGroA2_FD_115856 | JGI IMG/M metagenome (GOLD analysis project Ga0154328, IMG submission 115856) | Planctomycetes bacterium GWA2_39_15
CATCTTGACGTCTGCCACACGGACAAAAGGTACTCTGGTATACATGACCTCTAATTGCGCAATTGGCATCTTGATCACAATAACCTGTATAAAAAATGCAAGGATTGAGTATTTCCATGCCCGCGCTATCCTGTCGTTGACCATATCAGACCAGATTTTTCCCGGAACAACAAATGGCAATACCATTGCTAAAATGTAAGCAGGGGTAAGGTACATAAAAACCGGTGATTTAAACGATTCCATGGTTAATACATCCGTGACCAGCAAGGCGACAACAGGCGTGAAAACAATACTTAAACCTGCTATGAATCGGGTGGGAATATTCCGCATCAAGTAAGCAGTCCGCTGCGGCAGTCTTTTCAAAAACCAATCCCCTAGTTTCCACTCCCATTCAGAAATAGTGCCAACAGGACAAATCCAACTGCAAAAGCCTCTCCTGAAAAAGATAGCAGTCAGAAGTAACGTTCCAAAGATAACAAAGCCTGCCGGGTGTATGGGATTTATTTTACCCGTTCCGAAAAAATATTTTGTGCCCATGAGGGCGCTAATCGGCAGGAAGGATTCGACTCCGGGTGGTCTCAGCATGTAAAATCCTTTTCCACCTGCTTCACAGTATTTGACGAAGGTATAAAACTGCCAGCCAATAACGAGCACTACAATAAAGAATGCTATTTGTATAGACCAACGCAGTCTCTGTGAGTTAAGGTTGTTTTTCTTACTTCTACCAGGTTTTTTTATATCAGGATGTTTATTTTCACTATAATTTTCATGGACGGATGTGGATGTTGAATGTCGTTGTTTAACTTCTTCCAAGTAGCAACCTCCCTAAATATTTATGTATCGTCTATAAATACTTTGTCAGATAGTATTGTAATAACGGTCTAAAATATTATAATAATCGAAATCCGCCTTTGTATGCAAGCAATTTTGAGTATTTAAAGAGTAGAAACAAACCTTTCTTTCTATGATATATGTAAGAAAGGGAAGGGACATATTCCTTGATTTTGACATCGTATTCTGATATTTTCATAAAAACTGATTTAACCAGGACATAGATTTTCGCGGATATATACAGATAACTTTGAGTTCCTTTAATACTTAGTATCCTGATAATCTGCGTTCATCTGCGTCCAAAATTCACATAAAATATAAAAATGGAAAAATTACTAAAACTGTCATCCATATATGATATCCTAAAAAAAGCGGAGCATGGCGAGCGATTGAGCTTTGAAAACGGTGTACGTCTTTTTAAGTCCAACGACATCCTCCATATAGGCCATATTGCAAATATTATCCGTGAGAAAAAAAATGGCAACAAGGCTTATTATATTATCAATCGTCACATAAACTACTCCAATATTTGCAAGAATCGGTGCAAATTCTGTGCATTTAGCAGAGACAAGGAAGAGGCTGGTTCATACGAGATGGATATGGAAGAAATTCTGGAAAAAGCCATAGCTGCCGCAGAAGAAGGCGCAACGGAGTTACATATCGTTGGAGGATTACACCCAGACCTTCCATTCGATTTTTATGTAAAGATGATTGGCGAGATACACGAAAGATGTCCTGACGTACACATCCAGGCATTTACTGCTGTAGAAGTTGAACATCTATCTCAGATGGCAAAACTTCCGGTTCGTCAAACGTTAAAAATACTCAAGGAGGCTGGGCTTGGTTCCTTGCCCGGAGGTGGAGCTGAGGTGTTTTCCCCTAGAATCCGCGAGCAATTGTGCCCTGAAAAACTCAGCGGTGAAGGGTGGTTGCGGGTAATGCGTGAGGCGCATAAACTGGGATTACGAAGCAATGCAACGATGCTTTACGGTCATGTAGAGACACCTGAGGATAGGATTAATCATCTTATCAAGCTTAGGGAACTTCAGGATGAAACAGGTGGATTCATGTCCTTCATCCCGCTTGCGTTTCATCCTAAAAATACTGAACTATCAAACCATTCCGGTACCACAGCCATGCTGGATTTGAAAGTGATCTCAATCAGCCGATTAATGCTCGATAACTTTGATCACATCAAGGCGTTTTGGATAATGCTGGGAATTAAACTATCTCAGGTTTCTCTTAGTTTTGGTGTGGATGATATTGACGGAACGGTACAGGAAGAAAAAATTACCCACGCCGCTGGCGCTGAAACACCGGAGGCACTGTCTGTTCACGAAATCATTAAGCTGATTAAAGAAGCTGGTCGTGAGCCTGTGGAACGGGATACGCTGTATAACGCGGTAAAAAGAATACAACAAAATTTTATACTTCAAAAAGCATAGACTAACATTTTGATAAATAGGAGTCTTTATAATCAATGACTGCATTTCCAAAACTTTTCAGTTCATTTAAAATTGGTTCTTTAAACATAAAAAATCGCATGGTGATGTCCCCTATGGAAACACATTTATGCGATAAAGAAGGTTTTGTTACAGAAGAGATTATTGCCTATTACAAAGAACGTGCTTTGGGTGGGGTAGGTTATATTACTTTAGAAAATACTAGTGTAGATCCCGCTGGCAGGGTTAACGATGGCATGTTATGTATTCACGACGATAAATTTATAGCGGGATTAAAAATGTTAACAGACTGCATCCATGTAGTGGGTGGGAAAGTTGTTTTACAACTGAGCCATGCAGGAAAGGAGGCATTGCCATATTATACAGGATTGAAAACAGTGTCCCCTTCTGCAATTCCAAGCCCTTTAACCAAGGAAATGCCAAAGGAATTAACCATTGAAGAAATTAAATCCATAGTCAATAAGTTTACCGATGGCGCTGAACGTGCCGTAAAAGCTGGGTTTGATGGCGTTGAAATCCATATGGCGCATGGCTATCTGGTTAATCAGTTTCTTTCTCCAGAATCCAATATAAGAACAGACGACTACGGTGGTGACACTATACGGCGTTCACGATTTGCGAGGGAAATTGTAGAAAATATCAGGAAGCAATCGCCTAAGGACTATCCTGTAATTTGCCGAATAAGCGCGGACGAATACACCGATACTGGACTAAAGCCTGAAGAAAGCAAAGAAATAGCAAAGATTCTTGAAAAGGCAGGTGCCAGTGCAATTCACGTTTCGGCATGCAACTATGCGTCCGCATTTTTTAACATACCGTGCTATTATTTAGAAGAAGGATGTTTTATTCATCTTGCGGAGGGTATTAAGTCTGCTGTAAAAATACCGGTGTTGGCTGTGGGCAGAATTATGAATCCTGCTATGGCTGAAAATATTTTAAAAGATAACAAGGCAGATCTCGTTGTGTTTGGACGCATACTTATTGCTGATCCGTATTTTCCAAACAAGGTAAAAGATGGCCGACTTGACGACATAAGAACCTGCCTGAGCTGTAACCGGTGTATCGAAAGCATTTCTGATAAAAAGCTCGTATGTACAGTCAATCCATATATTGGAAAAGAAGGCACCTCCGGTTTGAAAAAAACCATAAAACCAAAGAAAATACTGATTATTGGGGGTGGACCAGCAGGATTATCTGCTGCGCATATATTGTCCAGCCGTGGTCATAACGTTAGTTTATGGGAGAAGGAATCTCAGCTTGGAGGCAGCTTCCGTTTTGCCTCTATGGCGCCCAAAAAAGAACCGATGAGGAAGTTTCTCGATTATTTAATAAGACAGGTAAAAAATACAAATACCAAAATTCAACTAAATAAAGAGGCAACAACGGAGGCTATTAAACAGTTTGCAGCCGAGGTGGTCGTTCTTGCGCATGGCGCTAAACATGTTCCGGTTGAAATAAATGGTACGCAACGCAATGACGTTCTCAATGTTAAAAATGCCTTCTTATCTGCTGATTCACTTGGAAATAATATAGCAATTGTTGGAGGAGGTCCGGAGGGTTGTGAGCTTGCAGACTTCCTTGCCTCCAGAGGCAAGAAGATAACCGTTATAGAGATGATGCGTGTTCTTGGGTTAGGATTGGTTGCACACCCTCGTTATCATGTTCGTGAACGTCTTAATAAGATGGGCGCTAAACTACATATCAATACAAAGGTCACAGAGATTGGGCATAATTACCTGGTTGTCAGTCGCCGAAGAGAGCCAGACCAGGAACTGGAAGGTTTTGATAATATCGTTATACCCACACTCCATAAATCCAACACTGCCCTTGCCGAATCTATTCGAACCATTGTCCCAGAGGTTTATATTGCTGGTGATGCTGTAGAAGGCCGTACGGCGCTAGAAGCTATTGCTGAAGGTGTTGAGATCGGAATGAAAATATAGGGAAACTGAAACTAGACAATGAAGAAAACAGTTGTCATTGGGTTGGATGGTACTCCGTATAGTCTCATCCTCAAGTTAACTCAGCAAGGCATATGTCCAAATTTATCAAAATTAATACCCACAGGTTCTCTTCTTGAGATGAAGTCAACCCACCCCGCTGTATCCTCAGTAGCGTGGGCCTCCTTTATTACCGGGATGAATCCAGCCAAACACGGTATTTTTGGTTTCATGGAAAGAGTTCCCAATAAATATGACGTATACTTTCCTAATTCCAGGCACATAATGGGAATGCCTCTTTGGGATATCCTTCGCGATTATAACAAGCGGTCTATTGTAATTAATATGCCGTCAACGTATCCAGCCTCAGAAATGAATGGCATCCTCATAGCCGGATTCGTAGCGATAGACCTTGCCCGCGCATCGTTTCCAAGTTCAATTGTACCCACTTTGAAGGAAATGGGGTACAAAATCGATGTTGAAACACAACTCATTCATGAATCAAAGGACAAACTGTTTGACGACTTATTTCTAACACTGGAAAAGAGAACCCAAGCAATCCTCCACTTTATGAAGAATGAAGTTTGGGATCTTTTTATTGGAATATTTACAGAAACAGATAGATTACATCACTTCTTTTGGGAATCCTTGGAAAGAAACGACCAGAAATACAGTCCTTTGTTTTTAGAGTATTATAAAAGAATAGATGCCTCTATCGGTAAGATTATGGAAAATATAGATGGCAAGACCACTCTTATTCTTTTGTCTGACCATGGATTTTGTGGGCTAAAACAAGAGGTATACATAAATTACTGGTTAAAAGAAGAGGGTTTTTTGAAATTCAAAACAAACCAGCCTAAATCTTTATCCGACATAGGCGAAGGGTCGAGGGCATATTGTCTGGATCCTGGAAGAATCTATATAAACCTAATAGGTCGTGAGCCAAATGGGTGTGTAGAATTAGGTAATGAATATGAACAATTGAGGGACACGCTGATATCCAAACTAACGGAACTCAAAGACCCTGAAACAAAAATAAACATAATTGATAAAATACACAAACGGGAAGGAATTTATAAAGGAAAATATTTCGATATTGCGCCTGACCTTGTTATAGAACCTAAACATGGTTATGATTTAAAAGGGGCAATCAATAAAGAGTCACTTTTTAGTAAAGGCATTTTTAGCGGCATGCACACCTATGACGATGCTTTTGTGTATGTTAATAATAAAAACATTATAAAGTACCCTTTAGAAATTATTGATGTTACTGCTACCATCTTAGATTCATTGGATATTCCAATACCTGACGATATTGATGGCGTGAAATTTGTGAAATGGAATTAACTATTATTGGTTCAGGCACGGGAATACCGTCTGGAACAAGGGCGTATCCAGGCACTCTTTTAAAAATGATACATAATTTTGAAATGAGTTGAATTATGAGAAAATCAAAGTGCCATAACAATGAGGCGTATGCCTTTATTGTTACCGACATGTTAAATGATTTTGTCAATAAAGGAGCGCCTCTTGAAGTTCCAAAGGCAAGGACAATCATTAATAATATTAAAAAGGAGATATTTCGGGCAAGAAAGCATGGCATTCCCATTATCTACTGTTGCGATACACATAAAAATAACGATCCGGAATTTAACTTGTGGCCCAGGCACGCCGTGAAAGGAACGGAAGGAGCGCTAATTATTAAGCAACTCAAACCACGCCCAGAGGATTACATAGTAGCGAAAACTAGTTATTCCTGCTTTTATAAAACATCTCTGGATAAATTATTAAAAAAATTGGGCAGAACGCATTTAATAATTACAGGTGTAGTAACTAATATCTGTGTTTTATATACAGCAGTGGATGCTTACATGAGGGGTTATAAGCTTACCGTGCCGAAAAATTGTGTTGCTGCACTTACAAGGATTGAACACCAATTTGCTTTGCAACAAATGAAACGTGTCTTCAGGGTTGAGATAGTGTAAATCTCAAAATTTTGCACAATAAAAAAGGGTATATGAAATATAAATTTCATATACCCTTTTGTTTTTCAACTTGCAAACAAACTATTTTCCTGCAAAATTTCTTACAATCTCCACCATCTTCTCAATCATCTCTGGTGACATCTTACCTTGATAGCCAGGGCATTTTCCCTTTCCCGCATTAATATGCTTTACGAGTTGATCATCTGTTTTTGAAGATTGGAAAGCAGCATCGGTAAAATCAGGAACGCCGTATTCGTGTCCCTTTGCGGTGCCTTTTCCGCCATTTCCATGGCAATAATAACAGCTCTCCTGAACAGCAAAGCCAAGACCAGCGAAAATCGTATATGGACTCTTTGTAGTATCACCTGGCTCATGATGTGTTAAAGCCCATGCAGAACTACCTAATGATAAGCCCAAACCAGCCACGATGGGTAGTATATATGACAAACGGAATATTTTCATAATTTAATCCCTCCTCATTTATGATTATGTAAGTTTATCTAATTATATTACGGAACGAGCTTTAACTCTGATTTATAAATCTTATGGCAATTTCTGCAAGCAATGGTAAGCCTTCTGAATTGTACCTGGATTTCTTCAAGGTCTTTGTTTGTAGCTGCCTTGTCGAGTTCTGTTGAATGATAAAGAACTTCCTCATTCAAAACTTTGTAGTTCTTATCGGCTGCGAATTTCTCTGATGATGTCTTTGTCTCTGAAATGATTGTTTTTGAACAATCTGAGAACTTACCAAATTGGCTGGCATCAGCTGCTGCAAGACCAGTCATTGCCCTCATTCCTTGGAAAGAATCCCACATTTTTTTGCATAAATCGCCCTGGCTTGCTTGTCCATAACTAACTGACGATATCGCAGCAATGAACAAAGTAAATGTGCCGGCGAAAATACATTTTTTTAACCTCATTTTCCCCTCCTCACTTTCATTTTTAAAATTTACTTATAAAACTTACACAATTATTTCCGCAATAAAACCATTGATTATAAATAATATATAAATCAAAGAGGGCACCAATTTTTCAATTAGTATCTCTGAAATTTAAAAATCTGCCCCCAACCTCAGACTCTTTACTTCACCTCCCTTCATACCAAAATATAGTAGCGTTCGTTGCATACTACGATTAAAATCATCAAAAACATAAAGAGATAAAATCTCCCCAGCGATTAACTTAAGCCTTCAATTTACAAAATGGCATGAAGACTTCTCCCTTTTCCCACACCTTGCCATAGAGTGTTGGCGTATCGTAGTTATTTTTGGGGCAAACCCTATGAAACTTCTAACTAAACGGAGATTGGATTTTTTGAGAATATTTTAGAATACTTTTTGAAAACCAAATCTTTGACAATATATCATTGAAAATAAAATGAGTCAAGCAAAAATTTATTGACATATTTAGCAAAAAGCTTCACCCTCTCCTTTTTCCTTAGTATGAACTTGAGTCCATGGTAAAATATGTTACCAGTCTTTCGGAATATCAGCTTCCTTTGGCGCAGGAATTTCTTCTGCCCCAGGATGCAATTCGTCCTTTTTCCCTGGATATAACTGGGGGTAAAGATGAATTCCTAAGTGCTTGTGACACAAGGCACAAGCTTGTCTTAGCCGACGTACTTGCCATTGGGCATCTTCTAAAGCGCCTATTTCGTCTTTACGGCTAGTGACTTCATTCATTTTCTCCGCTTCTTTCAACATTGTCTTATTAAGATCCTGGTATTTCTGGTCATCTGGTCGAGAAAACTTACTAATGACGGTCTTTGTGAGTTGTACCATATTAGCGCTTGCCTCGGTTATGACCCTCCAATCATTATTGGTGTATTTATAATACCCTGATATTACTTCAACTGCCTTGTAATTCTTATCTATTTCACTCATAATCTTGGCTAGCTCACTCTTTTCTTTTTCACTTTTAGGTGCCTCTTCAGCAAATCCAGTAGTTATCATCATGCTAAACATACCAACGATCAAGCCTGCCAAAAAAGTACTTCTTACCAACGTCTTTCACCTCCATCAATTTAATGAAATCAATCTCACTTTAATGTAAATTTTAACAACGGTTTTAATTCTAGGTATCAGATAGAAACAAGCACATAGCGTACCAAAGCAACAAAAGAAATAAGACGTTTAATATCAAAGACTTACTGCAATTCTATTAAAATCTGTTATGACAATTTACTAAAAAATCGGTTTATATTAACCACACGATTAAAAGATGTACCAGAGTTATTATGCAATAACAAAACAATAAACGAATTATTATAAATAAAAAATACTGCATGTCAAATATTTAATTCGAGTAAACTTCAATGAGAATTGAGCTAGTGAGTCAGAGTGAAAATACATAACAACTAGTGGTATAAAATATTACTAAACTGGGCGAACTGAGAATGGAAATGTTCTATGGCTTCAAATTCAAAATCTTAAATCGCTCTTAACAATTTAAGATTTGTAATATGATTATTTATCAATAGATTGTTTTAATCCTTGAAAGAGAAAGATAAAAAACTATAATGTTTTTTCGTTCGTATTATTTTTTCATATACAATACTTTTGAGGAATAGATAACAGATGAAATGGTCACAATCACTTATCCCCACTCTGAAGGAAAATCCGTCAGAGGCAGAAATTGATAGTCATAAGCTCATGATCCGTGCCGGTCTTATTCGAAGAATCACGGCAGGCGCTTACGCTTATTTACCGCTCGGAACACTTGTTTTGAACAAAGTCATTAATATTGTGCGTGAAGAAATGAATCGGGCGGGGGCGATTGAGGTATTCCTTCCAGCGCTCCAACCTTTGAATCTCCTGGAAGAGAGCGGACGTTTAAATGTATTTGGTGATGACTTAATCACTTTTGAGGACAGACACGGCAAAACAACCGCATTAGGTCCTACCCACGAGGAAATTATTACGGATATAGTAGGAAATGAGATTAATTCTTACAGACAACTCCCAATTACATTATATCAAATCCAGACGAAATTCCGTGATGAAACAAGGCCCCGGTTCGGGGTCCTGCGCAGCAAAGAGTTTATTATGAAGGATGCTTACAGTTTTGACATTGATTATGAAGGACTTAACAAGAGCTATAAATTAATGTACGACGCCTACTGCCGTATTTTTGACCGATGTGACCTTGATTATATAGTCGTAGAAGCAGACTCGGGTGCCATGGGCGGCGATGTATCCCATGAGTTTATGGTACCAAGTTCCGTGGGTGAAGATGTTCTGATTCGATGCTTGAAATGCGGTTACAGCGCCAATCGTGAACGTGCTGAATTTGCCCCAATTCCTAAGGAAAATCACGTAACTCTTCAAACAGTTAAGGAAGTTCTTACCCCAAATAAACACACCATTCAGGAAGTCAGTACTTTTTTGAAGGTAAGCTCAAGCAAAATGGTTAAAACAATGATTTATATCTCAAATGGAGAACCTATTGCTGTTCTCCTGCGGGGTGACCATGAGGTCAATGAAACTAAGCTGACCAAGGTTCTTGGGCAGGAAGCAGTTGCACTTGCAGACCATACCACCATCGAACACGTCACGGGCGCTCGTTTGGGATTTGCAGGCCCTGTAGGACTAAAAACGAGAATAATTGCTGACCAGGCCGTATCTGTTTTAAGTAATTTTGTTACTGGTGCTAACAAATCAGATTTCCACTTATTAAACGTAAACACCGAAAGGGATTTTAAGATTGATCAGATCGCCAATGTTCGTTACGTAACAAAGGGTGATAAATGCCCAAAATGTAACCATGATCTCGATATTTCACAAGGTATTGAAATTGGACACGTCTTCAAGCTGGGCACCAAGTACAGCGATGCCCTTAAGGCAAAATTTCTGGATACAAATGGCAAGGAAAAGTCTATGATCATGGGATGTTACGGCATAGGAGTCAACCGCATTATTGCCTCTCTCATTGAAAGGTCACACGATGAAAATGGCATTATATGGCCACTTTTACTAGCACCTTACAAGGTTATTATAATTCCAGTCAATGTCAGCGATACCAACAGCATGCAGATGGCAAATAGCATTTACGAAGATCTCTCTAACAATCCAGGTATTGAAGTGTTGCTTGACGATAGAGACCTGAGGCCCGGTGTAAAATTCAAAGATGCCGACTTGATAGGTATTCCCATAAAAATTATCATTGGCAGAAAATTCACGGAAACAAAAGAGCTTGAGATAAAACTAAGAAAAAGCGGCGAGATTTTTCTGGCACGGCCTGAAAACATAAAATCAAAGATCAAAGAACTGTTTGAAACACTATCAAAATATTAATTATTAAGGCTTAACTACAGAGACACTGAAGCACAGAGAAATTAATAAAACTTTTTATTCTCAATCTTAGTTTCTGATTTCTGTGTCTCAGTGCCTCAGTGGTTATTTAATTGTTAGGTTGAGACTATTGTGGGACAAATTTCCAGGCCAAAACCCGTAAATTTAATTATCGGCATATTGACAGGCATTTCCGAACTTCTTGGGCAAATTGATAAAACCCTTGAAAAAAATTTTGGACCCATAGACTTCCGAAG
>Ga0154328_1063_pt1 | contig 10068 bp, 11 predicted proteins | sample RifGroA2_FD_115856 | JGI IMG/M metagenome (GOLD analysis project Ga0154328, IMG submission 115856) | Planctomycetes bacterium GWA2_39_15
TATCATTTATACTTTACTCAAAAGATAAATTCAAAGAAAAAGTCGTTGGGTTTTGTCTTTTAAAACCCAACCTAATTTAATGTATAGGAATTTCAAAATTGTTGGTTATCTTGTTAACACACCCCCGGCCCCTCTTGATAGAGGGGAGATTGTTGTGTTTTCCCCTCTATCAAGAGGGGATTAAGGGGTGTGTAATAATAAAAAGCCGTTGGGGTTTTGTTTTTTAAAACCCAGCCTAATTAAACGTATAGGAATTTCAAAGTTCGTAGCCATGTAGGGTGGGCACTGCCCACCGAAAAATGGGCGATGAACGGCAATGGTTGGATTGGCGATTGTTTTTATCGGAAACCAGCGGTTGGAAATTGTTGACCCAAGATGGAATCGTGGGGTTTGTTTCGGTGGGCAGTGCCCACCCTACACACTGTCTCGTTCCAACGCAGAGCATTGGAACGAGACGAGACGAACAACCCCCTTTATTAAGGGGGACTTCGGCGTGATGGTTCGACAGGCTCACCATGAACAACACTGCATCCTGAGCTTGTCGAAGGATCAGTCGAACGCTCAGTCGAACGATTCAGGGGGTTGTTTATGACGGACAATTTATTGCATATTAAAAAAAGCCGCTGCCAAAGGCAGCCTAATCTATGAGATTGTACGCAAATTATAGCATTTAAAAAACCTTGCATATTGCATCATGGTTGATATAATTATACCCTTGTCATAATATTATAATGCAGCGATACAAATAATCCTTTTAACCCCCTTTAGCAAATGAGATTCAGGGGGTTATTTACTTTTTTACAACGTTTATTTAACCTGCGTAAAAACAACAAGGTCTTTGCAATGAATGTAAACACAGAGAAAAAAACCGAGTATGTCTTTAAAGCGCCAAGGGGAACAGAAGACATTCTGCCTGAAAAATGGGCTTTATGGCGAAAGCTTGAGGAAGTTGGGCGGCAGGAATTTGAACTCTGCGGATATTATGAAATCCGTACTCCCATTTTTGAAGATACACGTTTGTTTGTCAGAAGTATTGGAGAGGCTACGGACATTGTAGAGAAGGAGATGTATACTTTTGCTGACAGTGAGGATTCGAGTATAACCTTGCGCCCAGAAAGCACCGCCCCTGTTATGCGTGCGTACTTAGAATATGAACTGCACAAAACAAAAAAGTTCCAGAAGTTCTATTATATCGGTCCACAGTTCAGGAAGGAACGCCCGCAAGCGGGAAGGCTTCGGCAATTTCACCAGATGGGAATAGAAGCTGTCGGCGCTTCTGACCCATTGCTCGATGTAGAAACTATTAGTATTGCCGCCAGGATATTTGACCGCATTGATCTTAAGGGGTATAAGGTCAAGATCAACTCCATTGGCTGTGAAAAATGCAGGCCTGTCTTTAGAAATATTCTCAAAGAAAAACTCAGTGAACACGAGAAGGCGTTATGCGAACTTTGTCAATCACGTCTCAACCGAAATGTGTTTCGCATTCTTGACTGCAAAAACGAGAAATGTAAAGCGGTTAGTCACCACATGCCTTCTATTAATGATTATCTGTGCGTAGAATGTCAGGTTCATGCGAAGTCAGTAAGAGAGGCTCTTTTAGAGATTGGCATTCCCTATATTGCTGATGCCCATCTTGTGCGGGGACTTGATTATTACACCAAAACAGTGTATGAAATCACACATTCTTCATTGGGCGCTCGTGATGCTATTTGTGCTGGCGGGCGATACGATAATCTGATTTCTGATATCGGAGGTCCTTCTATTGGCTCAGTTGGGTTTGCAATAGGAATGGAGGCGACCATCCTTGCCCTTGAAAATGTTATGTCAAAAAACAAATCCGCTTCTCAGGGAATTTCCATCCCCTCTCCTTCAATCTATATAGTTTCCATAGGTGAAGAGACAAAGAAACAATGTTTTTATCTTCTTAACCTTTTAAGGAAATCCAACCTTTCCGCTGATTTTGATTATGAAGGAAGGAGTCCAAAGGCACAAATGCGTACAGCTAACAAATTGGGGGTAAAATACGTGATTGTGCTGGGACCAGACGAACTGGCGCGAGGAGACGTCAAGATTAAGACAATGGAAACCAGCGAAGAAATCTCGCTTAAACAAAATGATGTCCTGAAATGGTTACTAAACAAACAATTACCTTCTGCAAGTTAACAAATCTTAAATCCCCAAGGAGATAGCAAACGCATGTCTAAACTGAAACGAACTCATACGTGTGGACAATTACGTACCAAAGACATTAAAACAACTGTAAATCTTTTTGGCTGGGTAAACAGTGTTCGTGATCACGGCGGGTTAATTTTCATTGACCTGCGGGACAGATACGGCATTACCCAGGTGGTATTCAGCCCTGATAAAGGAAAAGAATTCTATGAAACTGCCCAACAATTAAGACATGAATACGTTGTTGCAATATGTGGGATAGTCTCTGCCAGACCAGACGGTACGTTAAACCCGAACCTGGACACCGGCGAAATAGAGGTGTATGCCGATACTATAGAAATATTAAACAAGTCAGAAACACCTCCGTTCGAAATAGGCGATGAAGGCAACGTATCTTTAGAATTAAGATTGAAACATCGCTACCTGGACTTAAGACGTCCAATAATGCAAAAGCGATTAATCTTTCGGCATAAGATATGTCAGACAATACGCGAATATCTCGACCGTTTAGATTTTGTAGATATTGAGACCCCTGTATTAACAAAGAGCACGCCTGAGGGCGCCAGAGATTATCTGGTGCCCAGCAGAATCAATCTTGGAAAATTTTATGCATTGCCACAATCGCCACAGCTTTTCAAGCAGATACTCATGGTCGCAGGTTATGATCGTTACTTCCAAATTGTGCGTTGCTTCCGTGACGAAGACCTTCGCGCCCAGCGACAGCCTGAATTTACACAAATGGATATGGAAATGTCCTTCGTTGATGAAAATGATATTATTCAGGTTATCGAAGGACTAGTGGCTACAATTTTTGATAAGGTTATCGGTAAAAAGATTGTTACCCCATTTCCAAGGATTTCTTACAAAGAGGCAATGACCTCTTATGGCTGCGACGCACCTGACTTGCGATTCGGTATGAAGATAAAAGATATTTCCGATATAGTTAAGGCATCTAATTTCAAAGTATTTCTAGATGTTATTAAATCAGGCGGGCAGGTTCGGGGTTTAAATGCGACCGGCTGCAGCAATTATTCAAGGAAAGATATTGATGATTTAACGGCATTTGTTGGTCAATTCGGAGCCAAAGGACTTGCGTGGTTCAAGGTAGAAGAAACTGGTTTGACATCTTCGATAACAAAATTCTTTTCTGCCGATATTCTTGAAAAAATACAAAAGCACATGGAAGCAAAAAATGGTGATTTGCTCCTTTTTGTTGCCGATAAATCTAAGATAGTCTGCCAGTCACTTGCGCAACTCAGACTGCATCTCGGCCATAAAAACAAACACATTGATACCAATGCATTTAATTTCTCATGGGTTGTGGACTTTCCATTGTTTGATTACAACGAAGATTTAAAACGCTACGAGGCGCTTCATCACCCGTTTACCTCGCCTCATCCAGAAGATCTTTCATTCATGGAGGAAAAACCATTAGAGGTAAAGGCTCGTGCGTATGACCTGGTACTCAATGGTGTTGAACTAGGAGGCGGGAGTATCCGTATACACACACCTGAGGTACAAAAAAGGGTATTTCGCTTACTCGGGATAGACGATGAGAATGCTTATAAAAAATTTGGATTCTTACTTGATGCATTAAAGTACGGCGCTCCTCCTCATGGCGGTATTGCGTTAGGGGTAGATCGTATGGTTACATTGCTATTAAAGCTCGACGATATTCGCGAGGTTATCGCGTTTCCAAAGACACAAAAGGCTACATGTCTCATGACAGATGCACCATCAGAAGTTGATGCACAACAACTTAAAGATTTGGGCATACGACTGTCGTAACAAAGGAATATAAACAAACATAAATTTTAATATAAAGATAAAACTATGAAAAATAAATTGCTCATGTTAATTATTGGAGCGGCCTTCATGATACTTTTAATATCGGTCGGCTTCCTCATACACTTGAAACGTTTGCACAGTTCTCTATCCTATATACAAACAGTAGGACAGTATGTGCAACAAGGCAAACTTGATGATGCTGTTGCTCTTTTAAAAGATACCCTGAGTAAAAATCCACGTAATGCAGAGGCACACGCCGCACTTGGCATGATCTATAACAAAAAAGATTTATGTGACGATGCACTTTCGGAGCTGAAAACGGCATTATCCATAAAACCTGACCTTATTGGTATTTATCAAGAAATGTATCTTGTTTACAAGAAAAAGGGTATGGAAGCCGAAGCTCAAAGGGCATTGGATTCTTATGAAAAACTTAAAGGAAGCAAATAAATTTAATTTCTTAATCAGCATAAAATTGTTAATATCCATAGTATGAAAAAACATTTGATAGCATTTTTACCAATTCTTATCATCATTAGCATGTTCAATGTGCAAGTCCTTTTTGGTGACAGAGATGACGATGCCAACAAATACTACCTGGATGCATACAATATGTACAAATTGGGTAAACTTGATCAATCTCTGGAAATGTTGAGAAAAGTCACAGAAACTAATCCAGATCATGCCGAAGCGCACTTTGGTATGGGAAGCATCTACTTCAGGCAAAACATGTTTGATGACGCCGTTAAAGAATTTACAAAGGTTACAAAGATCAAACCTGAATATGTCGAAGCATATCAACGACTTTGGTTGGCATATAAGAAACTCGGTATGAACGATAGGGCTGAGGAGGAACTCTTAAAGTACAAAAAATTAATTGAGGAACGTATGCAGTCCATGGTAGGCGGTTCGCCTCAGGTTGCGAAGCCTGTCTCCCCTCCACCAGAAGGGGGAGAACGGACAGAAAAACCCAAACAGGAAGAATCAAAACCACTAGAATCAAGAGTAGAAACACCTCCACAAGTAGAAACAATGCCTCCAGTATCAACTACTATTCCCGAGACGAGTGTCACAGAATCCAGACCTTCAGAAACAGAAACCAAAAAGGAAAAACCGATAGTTGTAAAACCATCAGCCCCAATACAGGAAGAATATAAGCCTCCCGTAGTTGAACCACCGCCAAAGCCTCCTGTTATAGAGACTATACCTCTTAAGCCAAAGCCAGTAGAACCTCCACCCACGCTACCTTCTGAAATGAAGTCCACGACAAAGCCTGATACAGAATACAAATCTCCGTACATAAAGGTAGACAAAAATGACACTACGTATCAAAATCTTTTTAAACCGTTTAAAAAAATGGGTTCAGGTTTGTTTCGTAGCCCTTTAAAAGTAAAAAAAGGTACCGATGCATGGAAAGGATCATATATTGGAAGGCTTACAAAAGGCTTTATTTATTATATTGTGGTTGTACAAATCTGGCTCTGTATCGTCGCCTCTTTATGCATATATTTCTTTAAAATAAAAAGAGAGTAATTTAGGCTTCCATCGGTAGAGGCTTTTTCTCTGCCACTAAGACACCAAGTCACAAAGAAAATACTTAGTATCTTAGTGCCTTTGCGGCAACTTTATCTGTTCCCCGTGAAATTCGCAAAAGGTCACGAAATCTTTTTGAAAACAGGTTCAGAAATTATACTCTTTCGTGCTTTTTCGCTTATTTAGTGGGTTCAAGAAATCAGAATCAAAACTCAACGGTATGGCAAAAGAAATGACAGACATTAAAACAAAAGAGTCAACAGTAGAAAAAACTGTTGACTCTTTGAAAAAATCCCCTGAAACTGCTATAAAGAAGAAAGATTGGGGTCTAATTATCGCTATTATTGCATTTGGTATTTTGTTACTTATAATACAGTTTAGTAGACAACTCGGTATTGAAGGATTCCCATGAGGTTAACCCCGCTTCGCTCACCATCACCGAAATAAAGGTACATCTTTTGATTCAGAAAGAAGCGTTGTGACAATTCGAGTAGCGCTCTCGGTATCGCTTCCAATATAGCGTATTCTATTTTCTCTATCCAGCACAAATATTATAGGTATAGCTTGCACATGATACAAGGAGGGAATTACACCTTTCCAACGTTTCCCATCAAATATCTGAGGCCATTCAATTTCCTCCTGCTTCACAAAACCTCGTAAATCCTCAATATCATCATCCAGGCTTACACCAATGAATTGGACTCCTTTACCCTTAAACTTATTGTACATTATTTTCATATTTGGAAATTCTTGAATACAAGGGGCACACCATGTCGCCCAAAAATTAATGATAATAATGTTTCCCTTGTATTTTGAGAGGTCAACTGGCTTCCCATTAAAATCTTCTACATTAAACGTTGGAGACTCCATACTAATCCGTAACATTCCGCTCAGTTCGGTACCAAAAGTGTCAGCAGCCCTGGGCTCAATCAACCTCAACTCTGAAACTGCCTCTTTTGCATTTACAATATCGCCTTTTGCTATAAGCGCTTTCGCTTTAAAATATAATAAGCGCGCCTTGAAATTGGGATTGATTTCTTTCTGAGTCAAAACATCGTTAAAACATTTAATTGCATCTTCATAATTATGCATCTCATTATGAGCAGTCCCCATATAAAACTTCGCTTCTAACGATTCTTCCGTTCCTGCGTATTTTTCTATCAATATTTTCAAGTTATTTAGAAATTCTTCATAATACTTTTTTGCATCAGCATACTTCATTTCTGTAATGCTGCTTAAATTTCTTCTGATAATCTCCAACTGTTTGGCCGCATTTGCATCATGATTCAATTCCTTGGCATTACATATATTTCCTGCCCATACTAAAAAAATAAACGCAATCATAGTTAAAACCAGAACACGCGCCTTTTTCATGATAACCAACTCCTTGTATATCTAAAGACCCCTTCTAACAATCAAACAATATTTATTAAAACTGAATTTTTCATATATTACCATAGAATATATTCCATATTCAAGATTCATTTATCAACCACATTCTCGTCTTAAGATAAGATATGTATATTTCCAAGTCAAAGAAAAAGGTTGCCGTCAAAGGTATCCTAATTTAAGGTTAAGGAATTTCAAACAATTAGTTCCTCCCCCTTTATGGGAGTGGTTAGATGGGGGGGGTGAAGGAAAAAGGCTGACCACCCTCCCCTATCCCCTCCCATCAGAGACTGTGTCGTAATGTGTTTCGCTGGTCGTATATAGCTCCAAGCAGTACGTATAACACAATATATTGTATAGCTAAGCTATCTAAAACTAATTATGACACAGTCTCTCAAGGGAGAGGGTTGGTGTAGTTTGTGTAGTCGCCGAAGGCTTAATTTAAAATAAATAAAACGTCCAATTAGAACAATCTTTTTTAGAGAGGAATAACTAATGCCCCAAAAAAACTCCGATCGTTATTGATTTTGATGGCACTATCTGTGAACACAAGTTTCCTGACATAGGTGAACCGACGCCTGGAATTAAAGAGGCGTTGGAAACGTTAAAGAATGCAGGATTCCAAATTATCATCCACACTTGCAGGACGGCATCCTATTGGAAAGGTCTAATCCCGAACAACCAGCCAAAGATAAATGACGGGTTTATGAAATATCATAAGTTGCCCTATGACACATTATGGATACCCGATAAACCTATTGGCGTTGCATATATAATAAAGCGGTACGATTTGACAATAATTGGAAAGATATCACAGAAACTATCCAAAATTACTCAAAAAAGACAGAAGGGTAACATAACCACTCCTAAATTATTCACTCCCATTAAAATCCACGAATTGAAAATCTAAATAAATGGATTTTTGTCTAAAATTCTTGATAAAGATACCCCTCCACTTTATCGCTTGTGATTCTGTATATTTTGTAACTGTTGGTTCTGATAATAACTAGGACATATTTATGTATTGTTTTTAAAGGCTATTATTTTGGTACGATAATTGATTTAATAAATCATTATAGAAAGGCAATTGCAAGGGTATTTGTTTAACTTCAGGGAATTTCAAACTTTTAGCAAACTACAACACACCCCTGACCCCTCTCGAGAGGGGAATCAAAAAGTCCCCGCCTTGGAGGGGATAAAGGGGTGGGTAAAATGAGTTTGCTTATATTAAGAAAAAGTCGTTTGGTTTTGCAATGTAAAACCAAACCTAAGTTGAGAAAGGGAGAAATAGACAATGAATAAAGATATTGAAAATCTAAAATTGGCAATACAAAAGAAAGACCTCGGCATTGAACGATACAGCGACCAGATTAAAGCTTTCGGCGACCCGCAAATCAACGCATTACTCGAAGGCATTTTGCATAATGAGATACGGCATAAATCAGAACTAGAAGACCATTTGAATAGGTTATCTTAATTATGAACCAAAAAGATAATCTGCTTGGGAGAGAGAAATTTTTCCTCTGCGATCTCTGTGGCTAAAAGTTTTTAATATTAATTAATAAAAAGGAGATGATATGAGAGAGGGATATAAGTCTGTATTAGAATTTTTAGAGGCGGATTTAGAGATAGAAGAAGAACAGGAACATTTATATAATCAATTAGCCACCGTTTCAAAAGACGCACGAGTAAAAGAAACCTTTCAACATCTGGCAAGGGCTGCAAAAGGACATAAGGAGGCCATCGGAAGAATTATCAAGGACATTGAATCAGATAATCATGACGTGAGTTTTTATTGCCTCATGTGCGGCTGGGAGATTAATTTCGGGAAGATGCCTTCCGTGGGAAATGAAGAACGTTGTTCGTTGTGTTGCCAGAAGTTTGCCCTCGTAGATGTGGATAATGATTATGCAATAAAATTCCTCCCACAATAAATGTGTGGGAAATAATTGTTCAATTTCGAATTTGCGTAATGAACTTTAGGGTTAACTCAGAAAAGGATACAAGAATACAAAATGAGCGAGTCTTTAAAAGATATAAAATCAATGGCAATCCAGATGGAAATGGATGGGATAAAGTTTTACAGCGACCTGGCAGCCAAGACACTCCACCCTATGGGAAAGGCCATGTTTAAGTCCTTTGTAGAAGATGAGAAATTGCATGCCAAAAGGCTTAGGTCTTTATTGTCCACTCAGAGTAAATCAATTCCAGCAAGTGAAAAGAGCACAGTAACTCCGCGGGAAAGATTGGTTACTATTTTTCAGAATATGGATGATGAATTGAAAAGGAAGATCAACGTCAATACCAATGATATAGAGGCTGTAAAGCTCGCTATGGGGATTGAGGAGAAGGGGATCAAATTTTATGAGCAGGCTGCTAAAGAGGCAGGCGATAAAAAAGATAGTGAGATATATCGTTTTCTTGCCGGCGAGGAAAAGACGCATTTCAGCATATTAAAGAACACCCTAGAATATTTAGAAAACACAGAACTGTGGGAGGCAGAGAGTGAGGGGCGTATTTACGACATGTGGATGAATATGGTGAATAAAAAACTATGAAGGAAATACGAATTCATGCAAGGGCAGGCCAGGGTGCCATTACTACGGCGGCATTGTTAGGAAGCGCAGCATTTGTGGGAGGCAAGTATGCCCTGGCTTTTCCTCATTTTGGCGCCGAACGTATGGGAGCGCCAATGAACGCCTTTGTACGACTCAGCGATCAGGTGATACGCTTGCGTAGCCAGGTGTATGAACCTGATTATTTAATAGTGTTAGACCCATCTTTGATGCGTGGGTTTGATGTCTTTGAAGGGTTTCGTCCCGGTGGTGTAGCAATTATTAATCATCATGAAAAGGTGCAATGTCCAAAACCAATTCAAAACATCAAGGTGTTTACTGTCCCTGGGAATGATATTGCAACTGAAGTTTTGGGACGTCCTATTGGCAACACAACGATTTTAGGCGCTTTTGCAGCGGCAACCAACGAGTTTGGATTAGAGTCCCTTCAACAGGCAATTTTAGAGCGTTTCTCAGGTGAGGTTGCCAAAAAGAATGCAGAGGCAGCCCGCCGTGGATACGAATACATAAAGAAAGGTGTTTAAGGTGATTATCCCTATTACTTCAAAACCTCGCACAAGTAAAGCAAACAAAACGGGTACCTGGCGATCTGGCAAGAAACCCCATT
>Ga0154328_1143_pt1 | contig 9746 bp, 9 predicted proteins | sample RifGroA2_FD_115856 | JGI IMG/M metagenome (GOLD analysis project Ga0154328, IMG submission 115856) | Planctomycetes bacterium GWA2_39_15
GTTTTCCCCGGAGATATGGCAAGTCTGTTCAATTACAGAAGCATTTTAGAAGGGAAAGAATCCATGCTGGAAACCTGGCCTGCTTACTGGCTGGTTCACTTGCTTGAAATGGGAAAGGATGCTGTAAATCTTAAAGGGAATCTTTTAATTGACAGGATAAATGCTGATGTATTTCGATGTGAATTGTTTAATTCTGACGGGTTGGTAAGGTTACAGGCGGTATTTACAAATTACTCAAACCAAACAGGATGCAGAATACCTCAAAGAATTGATGTTCGCTGGCCTGTTTATAACACAATCCTTAGCATAACCTTTTCTAACATCATAATAAATAACGTACTCAACCCAAAAATGTTTACGCTCACAATACCCGAAGGCGCACAAACGATTAACATAGACTAAATTCCGCTGTCATCTTCTGCCTCCATGATCTTTCCAACCCGACGTGCGTGCCTTCCGCCTTCAAAAGGCGTCTCCATCCACAACTTAACCTTTTGCTCTAAAAGCTCTTCCTCTACTACATCAGCGCCAATGCACAGCACATTGGAATCATTGTGTCTTCGACTCATCTCCACTGTATAAAGATTATGGCACACCGCAGCCCTGACACCTTTTACCTTGTTGGCTATCAGAGACATACCAATACCTGTGCCACAGATCAAAATCCCTCTATCGCACTCCCCTGACCCAACAGCTTTTGCCGCTTTCAATCCATAATCGGGGTAATCTACCGACTCGGTGCTAGTCGAGGTGCCAAAATCCTTAACAGTATGCTTCATTTGGGCTAACATGGCTATTACACGCTTTTTAAAATCATATCCTCTGTGATCTGATGCTAATGCTATATTCATTTATTATTGTATTCCATAAAAAACCTTTTCGAAATTATATTACACTTTTACAAAACTATTTTCAAGACAACTCCTTATACTAACCTCAGAAATAATGCCTCGACGAATAATCTCAACTGTTCCATCCTTTAACTTTACTATGGTGGAAGGGGAACGATATCGTGTCGAACCACCATCGAGGACAATACGAATCTTCCCTTTAAGATCCATCAACACCTGTTGGGCATCTGTGGCTGGGGGGTGTCCGGAAATATTTGCGCTTGTAGTAACAACAGGCACTTTTGCAGCATGGATTAAATCTCTGGCCACTTCATTGTCAGGAAGCCGTATACTGACATCCGAACCATCTTTTAAAGGGAAAATGATAGCTAGCGCCCCTGGCCAGAAAGAATCCATTAATATCTTTGCAGTATCAGAAAAGCGATCAACATATTTTTTCACATCTTCGGGATCGGCAATCATCAAGGTGAGCCTTTTTTCTTCAGGCCTTTTCTTCACTTCAAAGATGCTCGCAATGGCTTTCGCGTTGTCTCTATGTGCACCAAGCCCATACACTGTTTCAGTGGGAAAGGCTACTAGCTCACCTGCTCTTAAAGCCTGAGCAGCCCTTTCAATATATTCACAGTAAAATGCTTGTTCCCTTAGATTAAGTAACAACGTTTTCATAACAGTTATTCGCTAACAATTTCAAGTATAATCAACATAGTCTAAGCTCTACATATCAATATTTCAACATCTTTTATACCTTGACAATAAATTACTAAATTTGGTACAGTTTGCAGCATGAAATTCAAAATACGTCAAATACCTTATTTACTCACATTTTTGGGCATTTTTTCTGCCTTCATTCCAGACAACAGCACCCCACTACTTGCCCTTGAAAACATCATGGATATAAATGAAATTACACCCGGTATGAAAGGATACGGTAAAACCGTGTTCACAGGTGATCGAATTGAGATATTTAATGTCGAGGTGCTGGGCATACTAAAAAACTGGGAAGCAAAGAGCAACATGATCCTAATCAAGATGTCGGGTGGCACCTTAGAAAATTCAGGCATTATCGCCGGAATGAGCGGCAGCCCTGTTTATATTAATAATCGTCTAATCGGCGCAGTTGCTTACGGATGGAGTTTTGCAAAAGAAGCTATTGCAGGCGTTACCCCAATTAACGAAATGAAAGATACCCTGCTCAACATACAGACTCAAAAAAGCGGCACTTCACTGACGTCAAATGAGTGGGAACTACCGTCTTCTTCACAAAACGAGACAGAATCAACCTCGCAGGTAACTTCATTAATGCCGCAAGAAGCAATAAATCAGGGGTTGAATAATATAAGGCTCACACCAATTCTATCACCATTAATAGTATCTGGCGTTGACAGCAGAGTCTTGCAAAAAATGCAGACGCTCTTCAATACTTACGGATTGTATCCATTGCAAGGAGGAAGCTATCTTTCTCCAGCAAATCCGCTCTTGGAAAAAGAGACACGTATCTCTGAAAACACCAAACTTGTTCCAGGCGCTTCTATTGCAGCTATATTAATTAAGGGGGACCTTAGTGCAGCCGTAGTTGGTACGGTTACTTACAAAGATGGAGATACTGTCCTTGCCTTCGGACATCCATTTTTACAAACAGGAAATGCAGACCTCCCCATGGCATCAGCTTACGTTTATGCTATTCTTTCTAGCTTATCCAATTCCGTAAAAATGGCTTCTCCCTTAGAAATAGTAGGTCGAATAAATCAGGATAGAAGGTCTGGAATTGCCGGCACCCTTGGAGAATCCTCTCACATGGTACCATGCCAGATTGAAGTTGAAGGTACACAAAAGCTCAAATACAATTTCGAGGTAGTTGACAACAAACTTTTAACACCCAGCCTTGTACTGATGGCGGCACACAGCGCCGTATTATCAACAGAAAAAATGTTAGGAGAAAAATCTGTAAACATAAAACTTTCTGCCCAAATCGAAGGATATGAGAAACCAGTTGTAATCGAAAATGTTTTTTATGAACTTGACCAATCGTGGTTCTCGCTTAATCACATAATACAACCATTCGCTATGATTGTGAACAACCAATTTCAAAAAGTACGTATGAAACAAATTGATCTTAAAATCAAGGTATTAGACATGCGTCAAACGGCGTATATCGAGGCAATTAAGGTAAACAAAAAACAAGTCAGACCCGGGGATACACTACAAGTAGACGTACGCCTTAAACCATTCGCAGGAGAAAGTTTTTACCAAACAGTATTGATGCAAATACCCGAAGATGTCCTTCCTGGAAGCGTGCTGAATGTTACTGCCTGTGATGCCATTTATGGTCAGGCATTGAATATGGGCAGGTCTGCCGGAAAATATCTGCCAACAAATTTTGAACAGCTTTTACACTATATTGAAAACATGGAAAGGAACAACAATCTCATGATACGCATACTATTACAAAAAAGAGGACTCACATACAAGGGAGAAGGTTTTCCATCGCTTCCAACCTCTATGCTTTCCATCATGAGCTTTTCCAATCAAAGCGGAATAGGACCTCTTTTTGATGAAGTAATATCACGCATCCCAACCACCTATGTGCTGAGTGGAAATCAAACTATCCCAATATCGGTTAAATGAAATAAAAGGAATACTTATGAAAGGCTTTCTATCGTTAAAAACATTCACATTGCTTACCTTTATATTCCTGTCTTCGCATGCTAATGGCACAACGACTAACATGTGGACACAATCTACAGAATCTGATTTCAGTAAGGGCATTACACAAAATGTATCTGTCCACAGCAATGGCGAAATACGTCTTTCTCCCAAAACAGAAGCCATTTCAGGAATCAAAGGTGCCTTTGTCTGGTCAATAACTGCAGATTTACAAAACAAGGTATTCGTTGGCACAGGCGACCCTGGAACCGTTTATTTTATAAAGAATGATTCAGAGGCAGTAGAGATCTTCAAATCACCAGAACTATATATCCAGAGTATCACCACTGATAAACATGGGAATTTATATGCAGGCACAGCACCCAGAGGCATCATATACAAAATAGACAACAAGGGCGAGGCTGCTGTGTTTTGCAGTCTACCAGTGCCATATATATGGGACATGGCAGTTGACGATGATTCAAATCTCTTTGCCGCAACGGGAAACGAAGGCATTCTTTTCAAGATATCTCCCGATGGCGTACCATCTGTTTTTTTTGATTCTCCCGAAACTAACTTATTAGATATTTTACTCGATAAACACAACAGCGTTTATGTCGGAACAGAGCCTAACGGTTTGGTATATAAGATCTCACCCTCTGGACAGCCAGAGGTGCTTTACGACGCAATTGAAGGAGAAATTCATACTCTTGCAATGGATTCGCTTGGTAATATTTATGCTGGAACGGCATCAGGCGCACAGGCGCAAGTGCCTGTAGCTTCAACTGCCCAGCCTATCGTCCAGACCGGAGTCGTCACACCGCTATTTAAAGATGAGAAAGCATGGGATTTGAATCTCCCCCAGGAATTGCCAATGGCGCATCCCGCGCCCATGCAGTCGCAAAAGCCCGCAGCAAAGGATGCTGAGATACCGCCAAAAGCAACAGGTTTTCCAACTGCGCCAAATTATGTCTATAAAATTACCAAAGATGGAGCCATTCAGAAAATATTTGAAATCAGCCAGGCATTTATCCTTGGCGTATCTATGGACACGCTGAATAACCTTTATGTAGTCACTGGCAACAACCCCGGCGTTTATAAAATCTGCGCGGACCAAACCTCAACCAGCCTGTTAAACATTGAAGAAACACAGGTACTTTGCTGTTTAAACACGAACAATAACGAATTATATGTTGGCACTGGCAATTTTGGAAAGGTTTATAAAATCATGCCGTCTTTTGTTGAAGAAGGCGTCTTCGCATCCAAAGTACTTGATACAACCTCACTTTCTAATTGGGGATGTATTTACTGGGAAGACTTACAGCCAGAAGGCACTAAAATTACGCTGTCCACCCGTTCAGGAAACTGCGAAAAACCTGATCATACATGGAGTGGCTGGTCAACCTCCTGCACATCATCAGGAGAAAAAATAACAAGCGCTCCCGCTCGTTTTATACAGTACAAAGCAAAATTACAAACAACAAATGCCGATATTACCCCTGCATTAAAAACCGTCTCGTTATCTTATCTTCCAAAAAATCAACCTCCAAAGATTGTCAATTTTACAATAGACAAAGAGCCTTCTACCGCATCACAAAAGACTCCAGAACCAAAGACGAATGGCAAGGCGGAACCAAAACTCCAAATATCTGCCAGCCTAAAACCGCATCACCAAATAGCGCAAAAAAATATCCAATGGGAGGCGGAAGACCCAAACAATGACACACTGCAATTGATAATTTATTATAAGGGAACAGATGAAAATGCATGGAAGATCATGGATAAGAACACACAAAAGAAGGGTGCTTTTACATGGGATACACTGCGCCTGCCTGATGGAAAATATCAAATCAAACTGATTGCAAGCGATGAACCCGATAATCCCCCCGAGACCGCTCTCGGCGCAGAAAGCATAATACAACCTGTTGTAATTGATAATTCAAGACCAATCATCAGTCCCGTAAATACTGCAATGGGTACAGGCGGCAGGTGCGTAATCTCAGGCACGGTAAAGGATGAATACAGTAATATTATAAAGGTTCAATATACCCTTGATGGACAGGAATGGACCTCTGCCTATCCTGTGGACGGACTATTTGACAGCCCGGAGGAATCCTTTCAAATCACCACCAAACCACTCTCGCCTGGCGATTATACCGCAATCGTCAATACATTTGACAGTGAGGGGAATATTGGTATAGAAAAGGTACTGTTTGAGGTAAAATAAACAAACTGAAGATTCCATTTGACAGCGTAAGTAAAATAGATAAAAAATATTATAAAACAATTGCGGTGAATTATAAATGGTACGGGGCGTGGCTCAGTTTGGCTAGAGCGCGACGTTCGGGACGTCGAGGTCGGAGGTTCAAATCCTCTCGCCCCGACCAATTTGAATAAAGTTGTTTTTCAACTGCACCACCTAATTTTAAATCACTAATGAAATTTGACCAACTGGTAAAAAGACTAAAGATTCTAAAAGATAAAGGTTATATTAAAAACGCTTAATTTAACAAAGCGAATTACATATAAAAACTTCTCTTATACATTTCTTTAAATAAATTTAGTTTGAACTTTCTCTCCGAAGAACTTAAGAACCCATCAAAAGGAGATTATCTTTGTTTTCCAAATTCAGCTTCTGGCATTATCTGTTACTCCTCATACCAATTACCGTTATTGCTAATAATTACCACTTCCATGCAATTATCACCTTTATCCTTGCATCGGCAGTTTTAGTACCTCTTGCACACTTTTTAGGCGAGGCTACTGAGGTATTATCCAAGAAAACAGGCGACCACTTTTCTGGCATCATCAACGCCACCTTTGGCAACGCCGCAGAATTGGTTATTGCCATCCTTGCAATCAGAAGCGGTTTGGTAGACATCGTGAAATATTCACTGATTGGCTCAATAATTGGCAATATCCTCCTCATCCTTGGGTTGAGTATATTTGTTGGAGGCATTAAATTTGGGGGACTGAAACTTAACTCAAGCATCACCAGTACGACAATAATCCACCTCTCCATGGCTGCAATGTGTTTTGCAGTACCCTCTATTTTTGTAAAAGAAAATACCCTCTTATCCCTTAATAAATACAGCATCTGCATCGCAATTGTTCTGCTAATGGTCTATTTTGTGGGGATGTTTTACACCATTATAAACCGGGAAGATAAAGAAGCAACGCGGGTCATCCGAGAGGAAATTGAATCTACTGCGCCTGACTGGAGTATGACAAAAAGCCTTACTGTACTGATCTTGGCAACCATAGGGCTTGTTTTTATCTCTGAAATTTTGGTGCATCAGATAGTACCACTCGTTGAATCCACTCATATTCCACCAGCCTTTGTGGGTTTAATTATACTGCCACTGGTCGGCAACGTGGCTGAACATTCTGTAGCTATTGGCTGCGCCATGAAGAACAAGATTAATCTGAGTCTTGCTATCGCCGCCGAAAGCAGTACGCAAATTGCACTCTTTGTATCGCCCATCTGCGTCCTTATTGCCGGGCTTTTTGGTCAAAATTTCAATTTGATATTTAACAAAATCGAATTGATTACACTAGGCATGTCCATTGGCGGAACATGGCTTGTCGTCCATGACAACAAGAGTAATTGGTGGGAGGGGTTTTCGCTGTTGTCTTTCTACCTCATTATTGCCATTGCCGCATATTTTTTATAAGATATAAGCCATGTACCTTATCAAAATCACCACTCTGTGAAAGGGGATAAAGACATTGAGTTATCTCCAAAACAAAAATGTAATCCGCTGGTTGGGCATAGCAAGTTTTATATATGCGATCATATGTCTTCATGGTTGCGCCCAATTACAGACCAAAGAAAGTACCCTTTCCCCCCCTCATAAAAAATATACGGTAACCATGCCTGCGAATGGATGGGAACCGATTAAATTAGATAAAGGGGATTTAGCATTATGGCATAAACAACATCATGCCATGATTGCCTTCATTTCCACCAATGTAGACGATAAAGAGGTTTCGCTTGAGATGTTAAATAGCCAGCTTTTTATTGGCATAAAAGGAAAGGAAATATTATTGAATGAATCAACGACTGTTGATAATCAAAATGCAATACATACAATGTTGGCAGGTGAAATGGATAATTGCAAATTGAAGATTGATTCCTATGTCATCAGGGCAGGAAATTATATTTATGATTTGGTATACTGGGCGCCGTCAGATTCATTTGATTATGTGAAGGGTGATTTTGAGAATATGGTGCGATCTTTCAAATTCACACAGTAATATTGATGGGTCTGACACGCTTGACCCATGCTACTATACTTTTGAGCAACCGAGATGACTTTAGCCATGAGCATAACCTAGCGGTTATGCTTACTAGTTTGAAACGACTGAACATGAACGTAGCGATCTAACTTTGTATAACAACCCGTTTATTAAAGAATATCAAGAATCTCATTATGAATATTTTATTATCCATTGATGTCGTAGCTAAAAAGTCCATACTTTTAATTGGACAGGCAACCATATTGGCAATTAAAGGTTTTTTGGGAATTTTTGTACCTCCATTTAATTTGAGATTGGCGCTCCGGGAAATGGACAACTTCGGCACAGGCTCACTCCTGCTCGTCGACATCATAGCGTTATTCACAGGAATGGTAATGGCGCTTCAAACAATCTATGGTTTACGTATGTACGGCGCTGAGATGTATGTAGGCAGTGTTGTTTCCCTTTCGCTTGTGAGGGAGTTAGGCCCGGTCCTGTCGTCTATCATGGTAGGCGCAAGGGTAGGGTCTGGTATTGCAGCAGAGATTGGCTCCATGCAAGTGACAGAGCAGATTGACGCCATGAGGGCGCTTGGGGCAAGCCCTATTAAAAAACTGGTAACCCCAAAGATATTTGCAGCAATGATTACATTGCCCCTCCTTACTGTCACTGCAGATATTATTGGCATTTTTGGCGGAATGATAATTGCATTGTTTGAGCTTGAGATAGACCGCACTTTTTATATTAATTCCGTCTTGACGACTATTACAATTTCTGATTTATTGAGCGGTATTGGAAAGACTGTATTTTTCGGATTGCTCATAGCTGTGCTTGGTTGTTTTTTTGGGTTAAGAACTACAGGAGGAACAACAGGTGTGGGGCGTTCTACAACAATTACCGTCGTAACCACATCTATCTTAATCCTGATTTCTGATTTTTTTCTGACAAAATTATTTTTAATCATTTTCTAGTTATTTTTAAGACACCAAGACACGAAGACATAAAAAAGAATATGAAGTTTGAGCCACTTTCCAAAAGAGAAGAGGATATAGCAAAAATAATTGTTGATGCAGCATGCTGTGTACATAAGGAATTGGGACATGGTTTACTTGAAAAAGTGTATGAAATTTCTTTTTGTCATGAGCTTACCAAAAGAGGTCTTCTTTATCAAAGACAGATAGATGTTCCTATTGTTTATGATGGTGTAACCTTTGATGAGGGTCTAAGATTAGATGTATTAGTTGAGAATCTTATCATTTGCGAACTCAAAGCAATGAATAATATGAATCCAATTTGGGAAACCCCAAGTGTTAAGCCATTTGAAACTAACTAGACGTTTAGGAATTTCAAAGTTGAGATTCTTCGTCGTTTCACTTCTCAGAATGACACTGTTAGTCATTCTGAGCGCAAGCGAAGAATCTAATTTAATGTTCAGGAATTTCAATCATGCATAGTTTCCCCTCTAGAAAGAGGGGATAAAGGGGTGTGTAAATATGCTGTAACACACCCCCGTACCCTCTTTTTAGAGTGGAGATTTAAAGTCGCTGCCGAAGGCAGCCTAATTAAAGATAGCTGTTATCAGATAATTTGGTAAGCTGTTGATATTTAATAATTTCTCTGTGGTTAGGTTTTGACAATACTTAACAAAGTAATGGTGTGGATCAACCGCAAGTGTTAAGAATGGAGAGGTGAAATGCCCGGATTGTGCGTCTCACGGATTAGTAGGTTGGTGATAGGCATGGTATTAATCGTGCTTGGCGTAACCCAGCCGTTGTGGGTGGAGGTCAATGCCTACGGGGAAGGGTGGTACAGCGGTTGGCAATTACGGAAAGCCATTACCATAGACGCCACCAAGGTCGGCAGCACCGGCGCCCCACACACCAACTTCCCCGTCCTCATCAACCTCACCTCCGACTCCAGCCTAGCAGCACGCGCCCAGGCCGATGGCGATGACATCCTTTTCACCTCCTCTGACGGTACCACCAAGCTGAGCCACGAGATTGAGAAATACGG
>Ga0154328_1023_pt1 | contig 9670 bp, 9 predicted proteins | sample RifGroA2_FD_115856 | JGI IMG/M metagenome (GOLD analysis project Ga0154328, IMG submission 115856) | Planctomycetes bacterium GWA2_39_15
ATATCGGATCATCCATAAAATTCGCTCAAAAGCAAATCCACTGCCCGACCTTAAAATCGCTGGAAATTTAGTTGAATTACCATTCTGGATATGGAAGGTTGGGGAGCAAAGGGATAGATGCTACATACTGAACGACGGAGAATTTATTAAAATTACAAATAACAAGGATATCCTGGTTACTATAAAGAAAAATGAAGAATTTGAGAAAAATATGCCGAAGTTAAGGGCATCGGTTGGAACCTCTATCAAGATTCGCCCAAGAGCAATTACCACAACCATGTTTTCACGATTATTTTTTTCGGATGTGTTTATCCATGGGATAGGAGGAGCTAAATACGATATAATTACCGATGAAATTATCAGGGAATTCTTCGGTGTCGAACCACCAGCTTTCGCAACAATTTCCTCAACCTTGTTTTTACCCTTTAATACTTTTGATGCAAGCATCAAAGAATTGCAATGGTTGGAGCAGGTTGTTAACGATATGCGCTATAATCCTGAGAGGTATGCCTCAAAAGAGGCGCGTAAAGATGCAGACTTTATAAATAGAGTTGAGGAAAAGCAAAGGTTACTGAAGATGATAAATGTCTGTAACAAAAATGAAAAAAGGCAGTATTTTAATCAAATCAAGGAATTGAACAGGTTGCTGCTGACCCAAATAAACACTGAGTTTCAAAACAAGCAGAGAGAAATAAATAAAATCAGGAATGACCTTGTTTACAATGAAGTTGTGAGATTCCGTGAATATCCTGTTTTTATATATCCTATAAAGGTTCTAAGGGAATATTTTCTGAGCGTCTTTTCCTCAGCGTAAAATAAAGATATAAAACCGTTATAACAGCAATTGCTGAAGAAACAATAATCAGTTTTGTATTAATATCGAGGACTGGATAAAATGCCTCCTTCACATCAATTTCTACCAAAAGAATCCATGTAACATCTCTAAGATTATCGAGTGGTGTATATGCGCTGACAACAGGAATATTGCGATAGTCTTTTACTGTCATTACATCGGTGTTTCCGCGAAATGCGTCTTTTGTAGCTTCAGTATTGATTTCTAGTTTTAAAATGGTATTTTGACTGAGGAATCTGGATTTTGAGCGCATGAAATGGTCATCACCTACAATATAAATCTCACCTGTATCACCCAAACCATCCCGCTGAGATAAAAAAACGTCTATTCTGGAATACGGAACCTCTACAATTATAACGCCTAAAAGCTTATTAGTAATGTCATACACTGGAGCGGATGACATTATTATAAAGTCTTTTGCCTCTTCGCACCATGTTAAATCAGAGAATTTAATACTATTTAATCCTTCTTTAAACACTTCACCAACAACAAAAGATGCGTATTCTCCTGTTTTCAGATTTGTTCCAATATACTCATCTCTTTTAACTCCAAAGACAACGTTCCCATCTAAATCCACCAGAAATATATTATTATAACCATACTGTCTAAGGAAATGTTCTAACAGTGGTCCGTAATAGGTATCCACCTGTTTATAGGAGGGATCATTAAAGCCTCCTGCCTTAAAGGCGTTTGAAAATCTTGGTAAACTTTGGACAACCAGCGGGTTTTTGGAAAGCACATTGACATCTCCGTATCTTTCAAAGAAAAAATTCTGAATTTGCATTTTCTTGATTTCGCGCACGGAGATTAAGTGATTCAAGACCTCATTTTTCAGGGCGGGACTAAGGGTTTTATAAGTCAACGGCCCCATGATAGTTAAAAACGTAATAACGGCAATACCCGATGCACTCAGAATTTTATAAATTGGTTTCAATTCGATTATTCAAGATCCATTGGATACTTGCTCCTAAGTAACAGGTCGTACTTTGATGCTCACGAAATATAAATTAGAGATTTCTCGCTTTTCACGCTTCAGAATGATGAGGACTGTCGTCCTGAGCGAAAAATCTAATTTAAAATATTTAATGGCGCTAAATATTACAAATAAAATTAAATTTGTCAAGTCTATTAAGTTACCGACTGATAGGTTTCAATAAGAAAATTTACATCTTCCACATCGCCGTCTACCACTTCAATTGTAAAGTGGGAAATATGATTCGCTTTAAGGATACCAATAATCTTATCCATATCCATATCGTACCCCCTTGAAAAATGCGAATGTGTATCGCCATCAGGACTTTTTAGATTCCAATTGATGGGGGTTCGATTGGTATTCAGATGTACACCAATTACCTGACATTGCATACAAATCATGTCAAGAGCTGTGTAGAAGTCAAATTTATTTAAAATGGCGGATGACCATAGGTGCCCGGTATCGAGCCAAACTGGACAATCGAGATATATTAGGTGATCGGGCGACTGGTTACCGTTGCCAATACCTGGAAAGTCATTTTCGATGCAAAGAATGTAGGATGGGTATCTTTCTCTAAGTTGTTTCATATTTCTTTTTACTGTATTTTGATAATTCCGGAACTCTTCCGTCTCTAAAAATTTTGGATCCATTACTCTTGTATCATTTAGCCGATATTTATTGTTGATGGCCTCACGCAATACCTTTCCATAGTTGGCTGGATCATTTTTAATAGGTTTTTGGGTCATAAAAAATCCATGAAACAGGGCAATCTTACTTTTAAGCATCTCCATAATGTAACCAGTGTTTTGGAATCCTGAAAGAATAGCATCAAAGTTGTCATTAGCCAGATTGATAAAATAATCCGACAGTACAGGGGCATGAACGGAGAAATCGATATTAAGAACTTTAAGTCTATCAAACAAGTCCCTTGTTACAGAATTATGTAACTGAATACCAAACACAAAACCGTTAGATTCAATTAAATCCTTGCATCGCTTAATCTTTGCAAGTGTATCGCCATGATAAAAACACATTGTGCTCAGTTCTATTTTTATACTCATTTAGTCTGAAATTACCTCGCTGATAATCATATTTTAATCATTTCAAGTCAAGATTAATCTTAATTTACACTTAAATAAAGAACCGCTTTTTTAGTCTTTTATGAATCGGTTGATTATTTATATCTCTTTAGTGTAGAATCATTTTAAAAAAATAAAAGACGAAAACTAAAGGTTTATGTAAATAATTTTCTCTGAAGAAAATTGGTTAATACTGTAGTAACATTGATGCTGACGTAAGAGTAATTAATCCAAAATTTTATTGATATTCGTTCTAATATTGATATAATTTTAATATATTTTGAGCGCCAGTAGCTCAGCTGGATAGAGCATCGGATTTCTAATCCGGCGGTCGAGGGTTCAAGTCCTTCCTGGCGCGCCATATATAAATATCAATTTTTTTCATATACTGTGGTGGGCGTAGCTCAGCTGGTTAGAGCATTAGACTGTGGCTCTAAGGGTCGCGGGTTCGAACCCCGTCGCTCACCCCAATTTTCAGTCCCACTTCAATTTTATTGTAGCGGGACTTATTTGTTTATTAATGTCAGATGCTTTTACAGGTTAATGCTATAAATATAAGGGTAAATGCAGTTGACTTTTTTATGAAATTAATTATAATCCATCATTTGTAAAATTGTTTCTAGTAGCCATTTGAGAAAAATTGTTAAAAAGGCGTCATTAATCTGTAAATTATGCGCTCGTAGCTCAATTGGATAGAGTGGTGGACTTCGAATCCAACGGTTGCAGGTTCAAGTCCTGCCGGGCGCGCCATCCATAAACCTAATAAACGAAATGGATAGTGTATTTAGATGCGCCCTTAGCTCAGTTGGTAGAGCAATTGACTCTTAATCAATGGGTCGAAGGTTCGAATCCTTCAGGGCGCACCAATAAATATCCAAATAACGTTTAGATAATATATTGTGTTGAGCGAGGGTGGCGGAACTGGCAGACGCGCAAGATTTAGGATCTTGTGCCTTACGGCGTGGGGGTTCAATTCCCCCCCCTCGCATTGTAAGTTGGTTTAAAAGCTTAAGATTCTTTTGAATACAGATGAACACCGATTGTAATAATCTAAAATAATTAGCAGACATTATTCCATTTTCTGTGTATGTCTGTTGAAATCTACATCTAAATTAATAAGTTTTATAAGTAGCGGGTGTAGCTCAGTGGTAGAGCGTCACGTTGCCAACGTGAATGTCGTGGGTTCGAACCCCATCACCCGCTCCATTTTTTTATCTCAGGAAAAAAGTATTACAGGATATTAAACAATGAATGTAACAATTACAGATGCCGGTCCTTGTAAAAAGGTTTTAAAATTCGAAATACCAAAAGAAACTATCGAAAGCGAGTATGAAAAAAAAGCAAAGGAGATTTGTGATACTGTAGAATTATCTGGTTTTAGGAAGGGACGTGCACCGCGGAAATTGGTCGAAAAGCGGTTTGGAACTCAAATAAAAGACGAAGTAAAACAAACAGTTGTTAGCGACAGTTATCAGAAGGCGCTTGAAGAACACAAACTAAATCCTGTAGGAAACCCAACTTTTGGCGAAATAAAACTGGAAATTGGGCAACCCCTTAATTTTGACGTAACACTCGAAGTGTGGCCAACCTTTGAAATAGGGCAATATAAAGGCATGCTATTAAAGAAAAAGCCAGCCACTGTAACAGATGCAGATACAGAAAAGGCATTACAGGGCATGAGCCTTAGAAAGGCACAATTAACAGTTGTAAAAGATGGTGAAGTAAAAAAGGGAGACCAAATTATTTGTGACTGTAAAATAAAGGTAGGTAAAAGCACCGTATTAGAAGACGAAGACGTGGAAATCCTTGTTGAAAACGGTGTCGAGATTGTCAACACAACAGTGCCGGATTTAGCAACAATATTAGAAGGCACGAAGTCAGGCAAAGATTGTGAAATTAGCGTTAAACTATCGGACAAATTTACTAATGAAGAATACCGTGGAAAAGACGCAAAATTAAAACTTATAGTGAAAGAAATAAAGCGACTCACCATGCCTGAAGTTAATGAAGAATTTGCCAAAGCACTGGGCTTTAATTCTCTGGATGACTTAAAGACCAACTTACATAAGCGGATTGAAATTGATAAAAAAAATTGGGCAGAAGACGACTTGAGGAATCAGATACTTGATGTACTCTTAGACCAAACAAAATTCGACCTGCCTCAAGATTACGTAAGTTATCATACTGAACAAAGAGTCTATAAACATCAGATGAACTTGTTAAAAAGGGGCTTGCCTTTAGAAGAAATTCAAAAGCAGACTGAAGCAATTAAAAATGCGTCAGCAGATTCTGTAATGAGAGAATTAAAGGCGTCCATTGTTTTAGATAAAATTGCAGAAAAGGAAAAGGTGTTCGTCACTGAAAATGAAGTAGAACAACGAATTGCTGATATTGCACGAGCATACAATACGGATGCGCCACGAATCCGCAAGCAGCTACAGCATCAAGGGAGTTTATCTTATCTACGAAGCGAGATGCGTGAAAATAAGGTGTTAAATTATTTACTTAAAGAAGCTAAAATTGAAGAATAATTCAAAAGACTTCAAAATCAAATAAATAAGGAGTTCTTGTGCATAAAAAATATTTGTTATCTTTAGAAAACGGTGAATTTCCTGTAATAGAGTCAATGAAGACATATAATAGTCTATTCGTGCCATACGTTGTTGAGAAGACTAGCTACGGCGAGAGGCATTACGATATATTTTCCAGGTTACTTAAAGATCGCATCATCTTTATTGGTTCAGCCATCGAGGATACTTTATCAAACCTGGTTATAGCGCAGATATTATTCCTCCAGAACGAAAACAAAAACCAGGATATTAATATCTACATCAATTCGCCGGGTGGCTCAATCACTGCGGGTCTTGCCATTTACGATACAATGCAGTTTGTACAGTGCGACGTTGCGACCTACTGCATAGGACAGGCATACAGCATGGCTGCTATCCTTCTTGCTGGCGGAACAAAGGGAAAGAGGTATGGACTTCCCCATACCCGTATTATGCTCCACCAACCATGGGGTGGTATGAAGGGCACGGCTACTGATATTAGCATTCAGGCAGAAGAAATATTGAGAATGAAGAAATGTTTGAATGAAATCCTGGTAAAACACACAGGACAATCTTTGAAACGTATCGAAGAGGATGTTGACCGAGATTACTACATGTCCTCACAGGAGGCAAAGACGTATGGGCTGGTAGATGAGGTGATAGAATCCTTACGAGACAAAAAATAAATTGTAAATAAACAAAGAAACAAAAAAGAACACGCAGTTGCGTATCCTTTTTTATTTATCATAAATACCGTTTCACGCCTTACTACATGGTAGAGAATAATACATGTTAATTTTATGAAAAATATTTTTAAGACTGTAATACGTATCACAGTCATTATCTAAAAATGCCATCGGGCATTATTAATAACCTTTTTATAAGGAGATTCGTCTATGTATAGAAATATGATACGAAAATCATTTGCGGTGGTTGTGCTAATGATTGCAATTGGGTTTATTTGTCAAACAAGAATTTGTTTTTCTGCTGAAGATATTGAAGGAAAGGCAAATATTAATACAGCCTCTGCAGCACAACTTGCATTATTGCCTGGCGTTGGTGATAAGCTAGCCACTGAAATAATAAACTATAGGACAGCTAAAGGTAACTTCAAAACGATTGAAGATATTAAGAAGGTAAGTGGTATAGAAGATAAAAAATTTGAGAAAATGAAGAATAATATTGCAGTAGAGGGAGATACAACCATAAAGTCAACAAAGAAAGCTAAGGGTGAAAAAGAACCAAAACAAAAAGAGGGTAAATAAGCCAGTTAAAGAACAATTTCTTTAAAATTTATATGTTATCAAAAGAGGATATACCGAAAAAGTCTATCCTCTTTTTTTTGCGAATTATTTTCTTCAATAAAATTTACATAACCTAACAAGAAGTTTTCTGTTTTAAACCAATAATTTATTTATATAATTATTTGTAACAATTTAGTTTTTTGAAAGAAAAACCTGATATATGTCTTGTATTACTGTAGGGGCGAAGTATTTGCTGGTTTAAATAAGACACCCATGCTAATTCTGGCAAATGCTTCGCCCCTACAGAACGGATCGGTAAAATCTAATCCCTATTGAGATTTTCCAAAGAACTAAATTGTTACAATTATTTTAAGTAAATATTATCATTTAAATGTAAGGGTAAAAATATTTATGCGTACATACTCTTGGTATACATTCTTTTTAGTTTTTAGTCTGATTTTCACATCTCTAAATATATCCATTGCAAGTGATCCAAGAGAATGGTCGCCCACGTGGAAACTTCCTCCTGGAAAGAAACCTGAAAATATTATTGATCAGGATATTACAATACCGGGCGACGTAAAGAAAAGTCAGTTCTTCAGTCCCATCTCCTGCGGTGCCTGTCATCCTGAGATATTCAAGATGTGGAGTGGTTCCACCCATGCGAATGCATGGAGGAATCCGCTCTTTCAGGCGCTTTATAACTTGGGAAAGAAAACTGCGGAAGGGGAATCCCAAAAGAAAAATATAGAATCGTGTGTGCGCTGTCACTTTCCAATTGGCCACAGCAGTGGAGAGACAAACCTTCCTCTGGATGACGAAAAGGGCGGTGTTATCTGCGATTTTTGCCATTCCGTTAAAGCAACAACTGGCATAGGAAACGCACCTTACATATTAAGTCCCGGCAATGCTGAGGCGATGGAGGGCGGTATAAAATACGGCCCGTTTAACGATTCTCCCGATACCATCCATAAAAATCAGTATTCCGAGTTGCATACTCGCTCAGAGTTTTGTGGAGGGTGTCATGATGTGTCACACGCAGGGAATGACCTACCTATTGAACAAACTTATACTGAATGGCGTCAAGGACCTTACAACACAACTGATCCAAAAACAACAGTACACTGTCAGGACTGCCACATGAGGCAGCGGCCAGGTTTCCCGTGCACTGGCAGCACAGAGAGACCCGATAATCCTGGCTTTGCATCGCCTGAAATCATGGGTGGGAAAAAACGCCCGCATATATGGACACATTACTTTGTCGGTGGAAGCGTTACTCCAATCTCCCTGCCGCCGAACTCAGAAGTTCAGCCACAATTGGCCGTTGAGAGACTGAAGAATGCTGCGACCTTGGAATTAATTGTCGATCCGGCCTCGAAAAAAGGAGATTTGCTGAAGTTCCAGGTAAACATAAAGAATACGGGATGTGGACACTATCTACCCACCGGTCTCACCGAGATGCGGCAAATGTGGCTGGAAATATCTGTTATAGATACAGAGGGTAGAATTATTTATCAAAAAGGAAAAACCGACGAAAAAGGAACCATTGATTCAAAAGCTACTATTTATCACACTGTTTTTGGAAATGAAAAAGGCGAACCGACACTTCACGTTTGGACAGCAACTCATATTATTTCCGATAATCGCATACCTCCAAAAGGCAAAAAAGAAGAACATTTTTGTTGCTTTTTGCCAAGTGACGTTAAACCTCCATTAAAGATAAAGGCTGTATTACATTATAGGAGCGCCCCCCAAGATGTTGTAGATGCCCTATTGGGAGAAAAGTCTATGAAACTTCCTATAATTGACATGGCAGAGGTTTCTACGGAAATTAACCTGTGAGATTCATTTCAATTAAGAAAGATGCTAAAAGAAGATGTCATTGCGATGGTTCATGCCCGAAACAATCTCTAATCCCCTATTGGGACTGTCCAAAAAATAAATATTTGCAAATTCACCTGATATACTCACTCCTCTATCAACTTCAGGGAGGGGACTTAATCCCCTCTTGAGAGGGGCAAGGGGTGTATTCATTTGCCATGTATTTTGTGTGTTCTTCTTGAATGATGATTCGGTTGGTTCAGTCGTCCCCGATTGAACCGAAACGTTTGGCATCATTCACGGTTTGTGCTGGTTCAATGCTCATAGCCCAGTCAAACCGTGTGGTTCAATCTGCAAGATTGAACCTGCCCAAGGGATAAAGGAGTGTGTAATGAATTTATTTCCTTTTAAGCAGCCTGAAAGTTTCTTCATAGATATTTTCTCGCGGACCAATTGCAACAATTTCAATCAGCTTCTGGTCTGAAATCCTGTATATTACCCTGAATCGGCCTACACGAAAACTTCTTAAATCTGCAAGCTCATCCTTTAATGCTTTTCCTGAATATGGATCAGAGAGAATTGTTTGTAAAGAAGCCCTGACTTTCTTTTTTAGATATGGATGCATATTACGGATAAGCTCTGCTATGTCATTAGGAACCTTGAGTTTATACATTGGTTTCTTCACGTATAAACAAATTATTTAAAAAGTTCCTCAAGTGTGTATATACGTGCCTTCTTACTTTTAAGTGCCTTTAACCCTTCCTTAATTTCCTGCATAAATGGCAAATCTGAACGAATAGCAATAGTTTCCTTCCAGCTTTCGAATTCATCCGGACTTACCAAAACAGCCGCGGGAGAACCATTTTTAGTAATTACTACCTCCTCGTCGGTAGTGCTAACCGCTTCGATCAGACTGCTTAGTTTCATCTTTGCCTCTGATAAAGATAAGGTTTTCATCATAATAGACCTCCATTAAGGTTGACTAGAATTAAGACCATAGTAATGCTGATGTGTAAAATTGTCAAGTATTTTGTTTGTACTGCTACTAGCGTTGGGTGAAGCGGACAGACTGGGTCAAATGAAAATCTCCATTTTCATTTGGGGGGGAACCAACCCAGAGGTTGTTAATTTGCTTATAGCTTGAAGACGCC
>Ga0154328_1019_pt1 | contig 9165 bp, 12 predicted proteins | sample RifGroA2_FD_115856 | JGI IMG/M metagenome (GOLD analysis project Ga0154328, IMG submission 115856) | Planctomycetes bacterium GWA2_39_15
CATAACGATATTTTTATTGACTCTATAAAAATATTTTGTTATTGGTTTGATAACTATGTTCTTTTATCTATCCATTCATATCCTTTTCATAAAAGGAGGACGACTATGTTAAGATGTATTTTGTCCTTTCTTGTTGCGTTAGCGGCAATCTTCCTCGCAAAGCCAGTTATTGCGGACAGCAAAGACACATTATCTGCTATTTCATGGGAAAAAACCTTTGATGATGCAGTTACAAAGGCAAAAGCAGCAGGGAAACCAATTCTGCTCGACTTTTTCGTACCTACCTGAACAGGTTGTAAAACATTGGGTACCGTGACGTACCCTGATGCTGTAGTAATTAATTACATCAGCAACAATTTCATTCCGTTACAAATCAATGTACAAAACGGCTCAGATCTTCCGGGTAAATACCGAGTATTCTGGACACCGACCATCCTTATTTTAGACTCTGCCGGCAATGAATATTATCGCTTTAATGGTTTTCTACCGCCTGATGAGTTCATTCCACAATTAGAATTCGGCTTGGGTAAAATGTTCCTTGAAAAGCAAAATTATAAAGCAGCCAGCATCCAGTTAAAATCAGTTGTAGATAAATATCCCACGTGTGATATAGCAGCAGAGACTCAATACTGGCTTGGCGTATCTGAATACAAAATTGCTCATAACGTTGATGCATTATTAAATGCGTGGAGAAAACTCAGGAAGGATTATCCCAACAGTATTTGGGCAAAAAAGGTGTCTTATGTAAAAGAATGATTATTATATTGAGCGAAAGACGATACGTTGACAAATCCATTTGTGGCTGTCCAAAAAGTTTTTTGCCTAACTACCAAGCACAAATTTATTGTTGACAATCAAAAAAACTAGTATAAGTTTAATAAATATTTCAAAGTGGAGGACTTAAAAATCAAGAGAATTACGGGCGGCTTAAATATATGTTGATCTATACACTTTGCGACAAAAAGGTATTCTCGGATGAAAATTCTTGGGATTGATCCAGGAACACAAATAGCCGGTTACGGCATCATAGAAAAAACAGGCTCAAGAATAACAGCTGTCGAGTATGGTTCCATCAAAACCGATAAGAAACATAATTTTCCACAACGACTCAAAACAATCCATTCTAAAATTATGGATATTATTTCAAGGCATCAACCCGACCAGATGGCTATTGAAGAGGTTTTTTACGGTAAGAATATAAAGGCAGCAATCAAAATTGGAGAAGGAAGAGGCATTGTCTTTTTATGTGCTGCAAGTGCCGATATTCCTATCGCTGAATATGCGGCAACAGTCATCAAGAAGGCCGTTGTAGGTAATGGCAATGCTCACAAAAGCCAGGTGCAGGAAATGGTAAAAATCATACTTGGCTTGCCCAAAATCCCAGAATCTCAAGACGCTTCGGATGCGCTTGCCATTGCAATTTGCCACAGTCATAATCTTACACACAAACCGGAAAATTCTTGATAAATTATTAAAAGCTCTGCGTTTAGACTTGACACAAAAATCTCTTTTGTTATAATCCACTTTTCTTTTATTTTTATATTATTCTTTTGAAAATATCATAAATTTCTTCAATTAGGCAATACAATAAATAACTAATGGAAAATGCCATACGGAAGGCGAGTGTACTTATAGAAGCTCTTCCATATATACGATCTTTTAAAAATAAGGTTGTTGTAATCAAGTTTGGCGGTGGTGCAATGTCCAATGATGAGGTGCTGACAAATGTGCTTCAAGACATTGTGTTCATGAAAACAGTCGGTATTATGCCTATATTAGTTCATGGCGGAGGTCCGCACATCAGCCATGAAATGGAAAAGAAGGGATTAACTCCAAAGTTTGTTGAGGGACATCGCATAACAGACCGTGAGACCCTGGAAATAGCAAAAGATGTTTTAATCAATCAGATCAGCGCTTCCATAGTGAAAAAGATTTCCTGCCTGGGTAGTGAGGCTGCGTGTATCTGGGAAAATGGGTACTGCCCGATAATCGCAGAGAAACATTATATTGAAACAAAATCGGATAATGGCAAGGTAAAAAAATTGGATATTGGTTTTGTTGGCAAGGTAATTTCGATTGATAAAGATAGATTTTTAAGCTTATGCAAGACATGTACGATTCCCGTTGTTCCTCCTATTGCAAAAGGAGTTAACGGAGACGTTTATAACGTCAATGCAGACAATGTAGCAGCGTTTATTGCAAAGGCGCTTGGTGCAGAAAAGCTCGTTTTTCTTTCAAATACACACGGCATCATGACCAGACCTAATGACGAAACCTCTTTCGCTTCCACATTACATGAAGATGAAGTTCACGCACTCATTGACAAAAAAATAATCAGCGGCGGTATGCTCCCTAAGGCATTATCGTGTATTTCTGCAGTTAAGGCAGGGGTAAAGAAGGCACATATTATAAATGGACAAATCCCCCATGCGCTCTTATTGGAAATTTTTACTGAAAAAGGGATCGGGACACAAATTGTGGTGTAAAAGTATACATAATTTATGCGAAAGAAAATGCATTCTGATTTTCGTCATTTTAGCGTTAACAATTTTTTCTGCTTTGTCCTGTATAGATTATTTGTATAATTTTGGGGGTTGAAATAAATTAATAATTTCAATCCCCTTTTCATTTTTAAAAATTAAATATGAATACCAAAGAGATTAAGGAAATATACGACCGCTATGTCATACCGAATTATATCAGAAATCCTATTTTACTGGTAAAAGGATGCGGCGTGGATGTGTGGGATGCAGAAGGCAAGCGCTATCTTGACCTGTTTTCAGGCTGGGCAGTGAGCCTTTTAGGACACTGTCATCCCAATGTTGTTACTGCCATTCAAAACCAGGCTGCAAAACTCCAGCACGCCCCTAATATTTACTATACTGAACCACAAGGATTGCTGGCAAAATATATATCCGAAAAGTCCTTTGGCGGACAATGTTTCTTCTGCAATAGTGGCGCTGAGGCAAACGAAGCTGCAATTAAACTTGCACGCATCCATAACTCAAATTCAGGTAAATATAAAATAATTACCTTTTCAGATTCGTTCCATGGTCGTACGATTGCCACTGTCACGGCAACAGCTCAACCAAAATATCATAAAGGATTTGCACCGCTTCTTGACGGATTTTCCTATGTCCCATTTAACGATTTGGAAGCGCTAAAAAAAGTGATAGACGACAAGACTTGCGCCATCATGCTTGAGCCTGTTCAAGGAGAAGGAGGAATTAACATTGCAACCAAAGAATTCCTGCACGGTATCAGAAAACTCTGTGACGAGAAAGGATTGTTGCTTATTCTCGACGAGGTACAATGCGGCATGGGTAGAACTGGAAAGTATTTTGCCTATCAGCATTACGATATTGAACCAGATATTATGACACTGGCAAAGGCGCTTGGTGGTGGCGTGGCAATTGGAGCCATGACAGCCAAAAAAGAAATTGCAAAAAGCCTTGTCCCAGGCAGCCATGCCTCTACATTCGGAGGAAATCCATTGGCGTGTGCCGCCGGAGTGGCAGTGTTTGAAACAATTGAAAAAGAAAACTTGCTCGACGATGTCAAAAAAATTGGAAAGTATTCCACAGAGCAATTAAAATTATTGCAAAAGACTTATAAGGTTATAAAAGAGGTGCGCGGCATAGGTCTCATGATCGGGATTGAACTAAATATGAACGGGGCTGAGATCATCAAAAATTGTATCCAGGCTGGACTATTTTTGAACTGTACGCATGACACAGTTATTCGGTTTATGCCTCCTCTCAATGTTAAAAAAGAACACATTGACGAGGGACTAAACATTTTTAAATCTGTCCTTTCTAAACCTTAATTTATGAGAGAATAGCTATGAAATGTAAGGATTTAATTTCAGTTTCAGACCTTTCACAACCTGACATTGAAGAAATATTTAATGTCACAAGGGAACTCAAGGAATGGCACAACAAGGGATATGATGAAAAATGCCTGGGCGGAAAAATACTGGGAATGATTTTTGAAAAGAGCTCCATGCGTACACGCGTTTCCTTTGAAGTGGCGATGGTGCAGCTTGGCGGTTATGCCATCTACCTGACCCAGAGCGACATAAACCTGGGCAAGAGGGAAGCTGTAAAAGACGGCGCAAGGGTGCTGTCGCGCTATGTAAATGGGATTGCTATCCGCACTTTTGGACAGGAGACAATTCAAGAACTGGCAAGATATGCCACAGTGCCAGTTATTAATGCCCTATCAGATTACCTGCATCCATGTCAGGCGCTTACCGATATATATACTATCAAAGAAAAATTCGGTACCTATACAAATATTAAAATAGCTTTTGTAGGGGATGGGAATAACGTTGCGCGGTCCCTGGCTCAAATTTGTGCAAAACTGGGTATTCACTTCCACATTGCCTCACCAAAGGGATATGAACTAACGCCTGATTTTGTTTCCAAAACGAAACAAATGACAGATGGAAATGATCTGATTCATCTGTATCAAGACCCAAAAGAAGCTGCCGAAAAGGCAAACGTGCTTTATACGGACACATGGGTTAGCATGGGACAAGAGGTAGAGGAAGAGGTACGCAAACAGGCTTTCAGTAACTTTCAAATCAACAGCGATCTTTTGAAATTAGCAAAAGACGACGTCAAAGTAATGCACTGCCTGCCCGCCCACCGTGGAGAAGAAATAACGGATGAAGTCCTTGACGGTCCACATTCTATCGTATATGATCAGGCCGAAAACAGACTCCATGTAGAAAAAGCGCTTCTAAAACTCCTGTTGCGTAAGTAAAAATAACAATTCACCGCAGAGACGCAAAGAACGCAGTGGAAGATATAAAGTATTAAAAGATGGAATAAAGAAAGATCGTCAAAATAGTCAAGACGCAAGTGACAAGGATAGAGGGCGTTTATTTTCTGAGCCCTGCCACTTCTCCGGTCATGAGAGCTTTGTGTTCCTTGTGCCTTTGTGGTAAATTAAAACATCTAATAAAACTATGAGAGTTGACAATCGCAAATCCGACGAGTTACGCCCACTAATCATTAAAAGGCATTTCACTAAATATGCCCCTGGCTCCGTGCTCGTTGAGACAGGCAACACCAAGGTCATTTGCACAGCATCTATAGAAGAAAGTGTGCCGCCTCACGTAAAAAATACGGGTGAAGGATGGATTACTGCAGAATATTCCATGTTGCCAAGTTCTACGCCCACAAGAGCTCCGAGGGAATCAACTAAAGGGAAAGTATCTGGCAGAACCCATGAAATTCAAAGGCTCATTGGCCGTTCAATGCGTTCCATCATTGATCTTGCCTTGTTAAAGGAACGGACAATCTGGATTGATTGTGATGTTATCCAGGCAGATGGCGGCACACGCACCGCTGCCATCACGGGAAGTTATGTGGCTTTGATGGACGCTATACAGTTACTAAAGAGTAAAGACATGATAAAAGAAAACCCCGTATTGAATAGCATTGCCGCCGTAAGTGTTGGGATTGTAAATGGCGTGGTGTTGTTAGACCTCTGTTATGCAGAGGATGCTGCCGCACAGGTAGACATGAATATTGTAATGACAGGCGATGGGAAATTCATTGAAATACAGGGCACGGGGGAGGAATATACATTCAATGACAATCAGTTGGCAGATATGCTGAGGATGGCAAAAAAAGGTATTATTGAAATCACAGAAATCCAGAAAAAGGCATTGGAAATTACAGCTTGATAGAAGTTGCGAAGTTGAGAGGCTGAGAACTTAAGAAATTCGGATATTCTCAATTTCCCATCTTCATAACTTCCAATTAATAATTTCTCTGTGCCTCAGTGTCTCTGTGGTTGATTGTGATTGTTTTTCAAAATTTGATTCAAGAAATAAAATATGGATTCGATAGTAAAAACGACTCACATAAAAACCATTGTCGTTGCTACCCAAAACGAGAAAAAAAGAAGGGAAATGCTGGAAATTCTTAAAGACGTTCCGGGTATTTTGCTCAAAGGCGTTGAGGATTTTCCCTTTTTGCCAGAGGTAGAAGAAAACGGAAATTCTTTTCTGGAAAATGCTATAAAAAAGGCATCCATTCTGGCAAATGTTTGCAATACATGGGCAGTAGCAGACGATTCGGGACTTGAAATTGATATCCTGAATGGACGCCCAGGCGTCTATTCGTCCAGATATGCAGGTCTGAATGCAAGTGATGAAAAGAATATTGAAAAGGTATTATCGGAATTAAGGGGGGTACCTAGGGAAGTGCGTACTGCGAGGTTTATTTGCTCCATTGCCCTTGCCAGCCCGCACAATCTGTTCTTTGTGGTAGAAGGCAGTTGTAAAGGGTTAATTACTGAAAAACCAATGGGAACCGGCGGATTTGGATACGACCCCATCTTTCTTGTCCCTGATTACAATCAAACCTTTGCAGAATTAGATTCATCATTCAAGAACAGGAGCAGCCATCGTGGCAAGGCGTTGAATCTGTTTAAGGAAAGGATAATTCCGTTGGTTCAGAGATTTTGAGGTTGTTTTACCATAGAATACGCACAGAAGTCAGAGAAAAAGACCAGAAGATGGGAAATTGAGAAACGTAACTTCTCAACCTCACAACCTCTTAACTGGTCTGTAGCTTCCATGTTCTCCATAGTGAATTGACGGTTACGTATTTCATTTTTTTATTGACTCTCTACTCTGAACTTCATTCCAATACTGATCAACCATCTCTTGAATTTTTTTAAAAATCTCTTCCTGCCTCACTGGTTTAAAGAGGTGCGCAAACCTTCCCTGTTCCTTTAAATATTCTTCAACGGGCTTAAATTTCCCCGGAACGACCGTATGTTTTACATCACCATAAATTGCCTCTTTCAACGCCCAGATACCTGTATCAACTGCTAACTTTGCAAACCTGACGGAATGGGATGGATCTGTTGACCATCCGGGCGGGCATGGGGAAAGGTTTATGAAGAGTTTTGGACCTTTGTACTGTTCCGCCTTTTTAAATTTGTTGACTAAATCAACCGGATGTGCCGGAGAGGTGGTAGCAATGTATGGGGGATTGTGGCTTCTCCATATTTCAAAGAGATTCTTTTTTGAGAGTTCTGCTCCTGTTTGATTTATCCGCCCTGCTGGCGTCGTTCCAGTCTTTGATGCAAAGGGCGTTGCTCCCGACCACTGAAACCCTGTGTTTCCGTAAGCCTCATTATCGGAACAGATGTAATAGAAATCAAGATTACGATGCAAAGCGCCGGATGTGGATGAAAGGCCTATGTCGTAAGCAGCCCCATCACCTGTCAGCACAACCACCTTCAAATCTTCTTCGGGGCTAAGCCTTCCCTTTCTTATTAATATGTCTAGGGCATCTCTTACTCCCTGTGCCCCTGCAGGAGCACATGCCATTGCTGTATAAAGCCATGAATTCTTAAAGGGTGTGAATGGGTAAATAGAAAGCAGGGTAAAACAACCTGCGGCATTCACAATAATAGTCTTTTCACCTAAGACCTTTAAACAATGCCTTAATGTCAAAAGCCCCCCGCATCCGGCACAAGCTGGAGTTCCAGGAAAGAGGTTTTCGTCAGTGGAAATGTCCTTTATAGATTTTATAGGCAGTAGTTCTGGCATGATAAATTATGCATTAATACAAAAGGTAAAGTACAATTTTTCGCTTTTTAATTTTACTAAAGTTGGTATCTTTTCGCAAGTAACATTAGGGTTTAGTGTTTTTTCAAGCACTATTGACAATACGTAATAAGATTGTAGAATTGGGTTTTTATTACTATTTCAGCTACTATTGAAATAACAACATATTGTAAAACTTTGAATTTTTTGATAAAAACAACATCGACTTTTATGGTGAACAGATTATAACCCCTTATCCAAAAACAGGTATGAGAGACATCTTAATCAAAGAAGGACTCGTTACAAATACCAGCGATTACAGCAAGTACAATGGCTTTTGGGCAAATGTCAGGACAAAGTACCTTTCGTCGGAAGACTTGCAATTCTTACGCTGGAAATACAGGAGGAAGTACTCCACGTTTTTAAAAACAACACCTGTGTTTAAGGCTAATTTTCAGTTTGTTGACTTAATTAGAAAATTAATATTGAGACCTTACTACCGCATCTAAAATTTTATTACTTCAATTGGAAAGACAGGGCATGATATCTTCAGAAAAGACATACAGAGATTAGCCGAAATGAACAATTTTTTTGGTAACAATTAAATACATTAAAACCACACGGAAGCACAGAGTCACAGCGGTTGCGATATATCTAAACCTCTGCGCTTCTTTGGTTGATTACTTATGAATATCCTCTTAATGTCTATGCCAGACTGCGCTCCCCACTTTAATGCAAGGCGCTGGAAGCCGCCTAACCTTGCCATTTCATCAATAGCCGGCAATATCGAAGGTCATAACGTTTACATAGCCGATCTTATCTTACGGAGAGACCGGGTCGCAGAAACAGTCAAGGAATTGATCGCAAAATATCAACCCGACGTTGTGGGACTCACTGCAATGAGCTTTCAATTCGCTACAGCCAGGAAAATAGCCAGTATCATAAAAAGTCTCAACAAAAACATCAAAATCGTGCTAGGCGGCTACCATACCACTGTGATGTATGATGAAGTATGCAAAAGTGATGAGGCTGACCCATTTGACTTTTTCGTCCGAGGTGAGGGAGACTTGTGCTTTAATGAATTATTGGAGTCCATAAACGGTAAGAAACCCATAGAAAGTGTTCTCGGCGTTTCTTTTCGGAATGACGGGCGTTTCATCCACAATTCCCAACGGCCTTTGGAAGACCTGGCCAAAATAAAAATACCAGACCGTTCCAGACGGATATGGAAAGGGTATCAATATTACGGTTTTACACTCGACATTGTGGAATCCTCCCGTGGATGCGTCATGCCCTGCAATTTTTGCAGTATAGACAAGATGTACGGCAAGAGTTTTAGGAGATTCAGTATTGAAAGAATACTTGCGGATATTGCCAATGCCAAACAGCAAGGCGCAAACTTCATCATCTTCTCAGATGACAATTTTACTTTAGACGTCAAAGGATTCGAGTCCCTCTGTGACGCCATAGCCGAGGCAGGACATAATGATATCCGATATATCATCCAGGCAAGCAGTACGGGTATCGCTTCCTCCGATACCCTTGCTAAAAAGATGGCCAGGGCAGGCTTTCGGATCGTCTTCCTCGGCATC